>SL_8KL_010_SEDDRAFT_10000235_pt1 | contig 47433 bp, 51 predicted proteins | sample SodLakKL_010_SED_4_FD_11160 | JGI IMG/M metagenome (IMG submission 11160)
CTCCCTCGCACATCTCTTCGATCACGTTAGCGAACAGATAAGCCTCTAGATCGTTCAGTGTCATCGATCCTCTCAACGTGTCTATATCTTCGGCGGAAACAACTCTTAGGGTGTATTCGCAGCTGTTTTTGATCTTTTTTTCCAAGTCCTCTCTACGCGAGGGGCTCAACTTTTTAGAATCCTTGACCTTCATCTCTATGAGCTTTCCGTCGTCCTGAACTTTCACGCCCGCTACCACCATCGGTCCCATGACTGGACCTCTTCCCGCCTCGTCGATTCCACATATCATCGAAAAGAGAAAAGAACGAAGTTAAATAGTCTTTTTGATAGGTAAATATAAAAACCGACTCCCGTAATCACTGAACATGAAGCTGATCCTGAAGGGTACGGTCCAAGGAGTGGGATTCAGGCCAACGGTATACAGAGTGGCCAATGAACTTGGATTGAAGGGATACGTGAAGAACAAGGGTAGCGAAGTAGAAGTTGTGATAGATCGGGAGGCGAAAAAATTTTTAAAACGGCTGAACGAAGAGCTCCCCCTTCTAGCCGAGATAAATGAGATCGAAAAGTTCGATCATGATGTATCTAGAGAAAATTTTCAGATAGTGGAGAGCTCAACCGGTGAAAGAACTTCCTCTACCATACCGGTCGATACGGCACTCTGTGATGACTGCATAGAGGAGATGAAAGATCCCAGGGATAGGAGGAAAGACTATGCGTTCACGAACTGCACTAACTGCGGTGCTAGATACTCCGCAATCTACTCGTTACCCTACGATAGAGATAAGACCACCATGAAGTCCTTTCCCATGTGTGGAGATTGTTTAGAAGAATATCAGGATCCTATGGACAGGAGATTTCACGCTCAAACGACTTCATGTCCAAAATGCGGGCCGACCTATACGTTATATGATGAAAACAAAAAGAAGATAGGCGGTATAGAAGAGTTTTGTGAGTTCATCGAGGAAGGTAAAATAGCCGTAGTAAAAAGTTGGGGAGGGATGCATATAGCTTGTAGGCTTGAGGAAATACCTGAACTGAGGGATAGGTTCTCCAGGGAAGAAAAACCTTTCGCTATAATGTTCCGAGATCTCCAGAGCGCTTCCCAGTACGCACACATAGAGCGTAAAGATGTCTTCACCGGTCCAAGACGACCGATAATGCTGTTTGACAAGAAAAAAAAGAAAAATCTTATGGATCTTGCGGCTCCAGACCTGCCGACCATAGGCATAATGCTTCCTTATACAGGTATGCACCACCTGATGTTCGAAAAGTTAGATACGGATGCTCTTGTGATGACAAGTGCTAATCGCTCTGGAGAGCCGATGATAATAGAGGATAAGAAAGCCTTCGGATTGAACGCCGACTGCTTCTTCTTACACGATAGGAAGATAGCTAACAGGATAGACGATTCGTTGATAAGGGCTCACGGAAAGGATCTATCCTTCATAAGAAGGTCGAGAGGCTACGTACCCGAACACCTTGATTTTGAGGAAGGTGTAGTGATGGGTGCAGGAGCGGATCAGAGCGGCTGTTTGGCCATTTCAAAAGATGGAAAGTTGTACCCGAGTCAGTATCTCGGCGATCTTGCATACTATGGGAACAAAACTTTTTACGAAAACACCTTCGAACACCTTACTTCTCTTTTAGGTATAGATGAGATAAAGTCAGTAGGAGTCGATCTGCATCCCAAGTATCAAAGCAGGAAGTTAGGTGAAAAGTACGCTACTGAAAATGATGCCGAGTTGATAGAAATACAGCATCACTGGGCTCACGGTGCATCCCTAATGCTTGAACATGGTCTAGACGATATCGTCTGCATCGCAGTAGACGGAACGGGCTATGGAGAAGATGGTAACAGCTGGGGCGGAGAGATATTATACTGCGATGAAAAGGCCTACGAGAGGATGTATCACTTGGAAAATTTTCCTCTTATCGGTGGAGAAAAAGCCGTCAAAGAGCCAAAAAGATTGGCCTACGCTATAGAGAGAAAACTGGGCGAAGACAGCGAACTATACGAGAAGAAAAAAGCCGTGGTCTTCGAAAGGATGATGTCTGACGCGATCGAGACCAGCAGCTACGGCAGGTTGTTAGACGCGGTATCTTTCGTATTGGATGTTTGTTCTAAAAGAACTTATGAAGGAGAGCCGGCGATGAAACTGGAAAAGCTGCTTTACGAAGGAGACGTGGAAAAGGATTATGATGTTTCACATTTCAAAGGATGAGATAAAAACTTTAGAAGCCTTCATCGAGATGAAAAGTGACTCCATTAAAAGAAAGAACAAAGCTCTCTCGTACGTTAATTCAGTTTCAAAATCATTAGCCGAAGCTGCGATAAAAGCTGCGGAAAAAAAAGGCACTGGATCGATCGGAATATCTGGCGGAGTCTCCTACAACCGAAAGATAGTTCAGTCTATTCAAAGATATCTTTACCAAAAAGATTATGATCTTCTAGTGCACGAAAATGTACCGAATGGAGATATGGGTATACCGATAGGGCAGGCATTTATAGCATCAAAAAAGACATATGGTGTGTGAGAAAAAAGGGAAGGGGCTAGTGTTTTTAAGGTCAGGATGGTGGGATGGGATGCACTCTAACCTACTAGCCCCGAATACCCTATGTAAATATGCTCTTTAGAACAATTTATATTTTTCCCCCTTTTTACTGATAAATAAGAAAAATTTTTAAATACAACATCTGGTCAAACATCATTAACTATTTTAAATAAATATGACAAAATAACACCCCTCCAAACATACAATCAAAATAAAGAAAGAAAAAAAGAAGATTTTTTAGTCGGTAACTCCGGCTTCCTCCACCCTGAAAACCGCCTCGCCTTCCGGCATATTCGGTGAGTCCACCAAACGGGCTATCCTTTTGTCGCCCTTGCTTTTCCTGAGGTAGACTCTGAAGGTGGCGGTATGTCCCAGTATATGGCCGCCTATCGGCTTCGTGGGATCACCAAAAAATTGGTCTGGATTTGCGGTCACCTGGTTGGTCACGACTATGGCCGCATTATTTCTATCCGCAAATTTCAACAGCTTGTGTAGATGTTTATTGAGTGTCTGCTGCCTTTCCGCTAAAGCTCCTCTTCCAACATATTCTGCTCTGAAATGAGATGTCAGGGAATCCACTACCAACAGTCTTATCGGTTTTTCTTCGCCAAGTTCTAGAGCCTTATCTGCAAGCAGCATCTGGTGGTGCGAATTGAATGCTCGTCCGACATGTATCTTGTCAAGAGTTTCTTGAGTATCCATATCTCGAGCTTCCGCGATCTCGCTTATCCTCCCAGGCCTGAAGCTGTTCTCCGTGTCGATTATCATTGCTTCGCCGTCGAGGCCGCCTTCCTCCTCGCTCCGTGTCGCATTGACCAGTATCTGGTGAGCTATCTGGGTCTTTCCAGAGCCGAACTCACCGAACAATTCGGTTATAGAACCGGTCTCTATACCACCGCCGAGCAAGTCGTCAAAACTCTCGGCGCCGGTGCTCAACATTCCTATCTGCTTTCTTTTCTCTAACAGTTCACTACCAGTTTCGAACCCTCCGATATCGGCCGCATCCTTAGCAGCTTGGATTATCTTACCTGCAGTAGAGTCTCCGATCTCGGCCACATCGGACAAGACTCTTGGTGACTCCACAGCTATGGCCATCAGATCATTATAGCCTGCGTCCATGAGCTTTTCTGCAGTTGCGGGTCCTACACCTGGCAACTTTTCTATCTCTTCATCGCTCATTTTATCGTTCCATTTACTACCGGCTCCTTTATTAATCTTCCTCGGGGGGATGAGTGAAAGTAGAGGTCTAGATATCCAAGATTATCTTTATGTCTCCTTCTGGGTCGATAGTTAGGTCATGATAAGAAACTGCTTTAACAGCCGTGTCCATCTCATGTTTTTCTAGGTCTATCTCTTCGCCTACAGCTATCGCTGTAATTTTTTTCATTTCACCTTCTTCTTCAAGTTTCACCCTGAAATCGCTGAAAAGAAAGTTCTTCACCTCGTGTAGATATATCAGTTCCGATAGGAATTGGACGAGCAAGCTCTCCCAATTGTCCTCTTCTATCTCTATATGGTGCTCTTCTTTTTTCTCCAATTTAGAGATATCGGTCATTATACTGAACATCCCTCTAGCGGTCTCTTCGAATGCTTCTTCAAGGTCATCTCCGTAGGCGTGTATACCTACGTCAGCGGTGTGATCTAACAGTTCGTAAGAAATATTCTCACCTCACCGAAAGGAGATCCATGTCTAGTTCTTCATCCTTTTTTCTCGTAAGCTTCATGTCGTCGAAAACAAGCATTGTCAATTCGACGACATTGAAGACTTCGCCCCCTTCAAGATGGCCTCCTATGACTTTATGATCTTTACCAGAAACTTCGACGTGCATGTGCATGCTTCCATTTTCCGTTATACTCCCTTTCAAAGAAAGGAGCTCTTTCGGTTCGTTTATCTCCATCCATTCGTATTCACCAGATTTTCTATTATAAAAGCCGATTTTGAAGTCCTTGATCATGCCTATACCGCTTATCACCACGCCGCAATTTTGGTCGATCTCAGCCATGATGGTCTCAAGGACATCGAAAACTTTCGTGCCGTCGTCCAATTTAGCTACCAATATGTTGTCTTCTATTTTGTATTCCATACTATCACCGTCATCTCAAATACGTATTATCTTTATAACGTTGATGGAAAGTTTTGAACGGTTTTAACATAAGGCCTCGGCATCTATTCCCAGCTTTGTTTCTATCGATCCTGCGAACTCTTCTGCACTTCCATGTACCGTGTAAACTTTTTCAGGGTCACATCTATCTACAAAATCTAACAGCTCTTGGAATCCTGCATGATCGGATAAAGGGAACTGTGCATCTAGATCCATGGATTTGTAAAAGGGATATATAGCGCACCAGCCGGAAAGATAAGTTGAAGAACCGCCTTCTTTTCTCACTTCTCTCATCATCTCGCCTACGGGTCTTCTGAGTTCGCCCGGAGGTACTACAAGGGCGTAATTATCTTCCTTGGCTTTTCCATTCCAGACCTCGTATTCCAACCCGATATCGTACGAATTGTATACTTCGCTTATCTTGGCTATCGAGTTGGGAGTGTATGGCTTTATACCTTCCTCGTTCAAAAGAGCGATGATCTCTTGAGCCTTTCCGAACTGGTAAGCCCCCATGATCACGGGCCCTTCTTCAATCTGCTGTTTTGTCCATGCCAAAAGGTCTTCGATGACTTCATCTTTTGGAGGCAAATCGTATTCGGGTTTACCGTAGGTGGATTCTACAATGAGCGTGCTGCAGTCATAGGGGACAGCTCTCTTGCACGTCTTTCCTCCGTAGGGATTGAAGTCCCCGGTATAAAGCACGTCTTCGACTTTAGCCATAGCGGATCCAAAAACGTGCCCGGCGGGATAAAGAGTGACTTCGAATCCTCCCACGTCGTGGGGAAAACCGTATAAGATACGTTTCCCACGCTTTTCACCCTTTCTTACCTCCAAGATATCGAGTGTAGGAGGTGTCATGTATGAATCTTTTACCAGGTGGTCGAGATGTCCATGAGTGACGACTCCGTTTTTCACCTGTTTAGAGGAATCTAAGATCACGTTCTTATCGTCTTCTTTTATGTTTATGCCGTGGTTATGTTCTATCTTCATCATGTTCTACTCCTCTAGTTTGTGTTCAAAATAGTACCTAACGGGTATACGTCTCTTCAAGGTGGTCCAATAAGGACACTCTTTGCATTTATACCCCAGGGTTACCGAGCCGCCGAAGATAGTTTCATTCCTGGTCTTCTCGAGCTTGTTACCACAAACGGGACACTTCCCCTTCAATGATTTTTTCTTTTTACCTTTTCTAGCGTAGATCTCCACTTTGATAAAAGGAGCCGTGACCGCTAATTTTCTTAACCGATCAATACCTACGGTATAGTCGGGATCGTTGTTTTGAAGCTCTCTTATGACGAGTTTCCTCAATTTCCGGAGCGAATCCACACCCTTGACCCTTCTCATCACATACCTGAGAGCTTTCTCGACCTCTTTATCGCTCGGTATGGAGTAGGCCATCGGAAGTGTATGTATATAGGTTTACTTAGTTTTACCTGTGTTTCTCATTTAAGCCGCTTGTACATCTTCACGGCGGATTCTACCGAGTCTTTGGCACGCTCGATCCTCTCTTCGGCCTCCATCCTGCTCATCCCTGGTCCAGTTATACCAAGACTCACTGGCTTTTCGTATTCCAGTGAAAGGTCCGTTATTTTTCTCGCGGCGTGTGACATGACGGTTTTATCGTGCTGAGTTTCTCCTTTGATCACCGCACCTAGAGTGACTACAGCGTCTACGTCTTTCTGTTTCAACAACGTCTTTATCGCTAGAGGCATGTCAAATACTCCTGGTACGTGTCTTATCTCTGTCACTGTAACTCCTAAAAACTCCGCGTGTTTTTTCGCCCGTTCCAGCATCATCTGTGTTATGTCGTAATTGAACTCAGAAACGACTATTCCCATCTTCATATCTTCTACGTTCAGATCTGTTTTTTCATCCATATATTCTCACCTCAAAGGTCCTACGTCGGGATGTCCTTCCCTTTCACCCTGACCGGCCTTTTCTTCCAACCGTTCAGGTCTGAATAGCAAATCGTACGCGTTCAACGCGTGCTCTCTAGCACGTTTATCTGCGAGATCTGCTAATCCTTCTTCCGCCTCGTCCTCGTGTACGAAGACTTCTATTATATGAGTATCATGCTTCAATTCTACATAAAGTAACGCTTTCGAGGCCTGGTCCGCACACTGCTTGTCTATAGGTTCAGCCCCGGGCATACCGAGCGCCATTATCATATCGCAGCCCGAATTGATCAATTTTTGACACGCTATCGCCAGATCTTTGATACCGGGCACAGTATACCTCTCGATCTCGAAGCCAGTGCCGGTTTTCGAAAGCTCGTCGACCACACTTTCGTACATATCGTATCTAGCGAAGGTAGTGTCCGCGATACCTATCTTTTTCATCTAATCCTCCTCCTTTTCGACCTTTTCAAGCTCCTTTTTCATGCTGTACCAGTCGATTATCTTCCTTATTATGTGCCTGGTACTGTCGAGTTCATGGCTGTGGTGCGATAATCTCTTGACCTCTATATCCGCCATATCTCTGCTCCTCAATCCCTTTTTTAACTTTTCTTCCTCGTGTCTTTGATCGTATCCGAGCGCGATTACATCGGGTTCGACTTCCTCTACGGTTTCGAATTTATCTTCTTCGCTGCCCACAACGGCCTGGTCCACAGGCTTTAAGGCACCGACCATCTCTCTTCTAACCTCTTCGTTCATCAACGGCTCGTGCTTGTGCTCTCTTACCGTTTTATCGCAGGCTACGACCACCACCAGTTCATCTCCTAGAGACTTCGCTTCCTGCAGATAATGGAGATGTCCCAAGTGCAGTATATCGAAGGTTCCGCCGGCCATAACTCTTATCTTAGACATTTTTATCCTTCATCGCTTTTTTTATCATCTTCCCCTCTATCAGAGGGATATCATTTCTTTCTCCGTAAACTCTCGCCTCTTCTTCGTCTAAACTGTCTCCTTCGTCGGCGAGCATCTCGCATATGGTCATGCTTGGATAAATATCGCTCAATTTCAAAAGAGCGGTTGTCAGTTCTGTATGACCTTCTCTTTCTGCGATCAATCCTTCCGTGGCGTTCAAAAGGAAAACGTGTCCAGGTGTTCTAAATTCTTCACCGAACTGCTGCTGAGCATCTTGCGTCGACATACTTTTCAAATTTTCCCCCAGCTCGGCGAATCGCTGTATCGTCAAAGCTCTATCTATGTCGGTTATGCCGGTGAACGTATCCCTGTGATTGACCGTTAAAGAAAAAGTCGATCTTTCGTCGTAGGGTATATCGTCGGCTTTCATCTCTCTTAAAAGTGGGTATTCGTCAGTGGTTTTATCAAACAAATCGCTCAAGTAGGGCAGTTCTAACTTTTTCCATGTCTCCGGTGGAACCGTGACGCAGATGAGGCCGCCAGCATCTCTCCTCAATGTCCTGATCTTTCCGGGTGTTATCGTCTTAGAAGGTGTGACCAGGTCCACTTCTTCCTCCCTTTCGTCCCTGTCGTACACCATGACGAATCGGCCCCTTTCTAGATGCTGGATCGCCTTTTTAACCTCTTCACTCATGGATTGTTGATTGTCACGATTTATAATAGAGTTTTGGTCGAGCTTGAAATTATTCTAACGTTCGCTCGAAGAGGATAATCTATTTATTCATGATTGAGATAAAGTAGACCGTGAGACGATGCTCGACGACCTTGAAAAGATGGAGGAAATAGACAAGGAAGGGATGCTTCAGATGTTAGAGAGGTTCCCGGATCAGATAGAGGAGACCGTATCAGAGTTTGAGATCGACCTGTTACCTTTTCAACCCAAAAATATAGTCGTGACAGGGATGGGTGGCTCAGCTATCGTTGGCGACACGCTCAAAAGTTTTCTTGCCAATAGGATCAAAATACCGATAGCGGTGAATCGAGATTATACACTGCCTTCTTTTGTGGATGAGAACACGTTACTGTTCGTTGTGTCTTACTCCGGCAACACCGAAGAGACTTTAAGCGCTGCGAGGAAAGGTTTAGAGGAGAACGCCAATGTTGTCGCCATAAGCTCTAACGGCGAATTGAAAAAGATGGCTGAGGACGAAAAGATAGTCTTCTTGGATGCGCCGGAGGATTACCCGCCGAGAGCCGCCTTCGCTTTCCTTTTCGTTCCGGTACTCCAGCTTCTATCGGAACTATTGATCTACGATTCGGACGTGGCGATCTTGGACGCGGTATCGGAACTGAAGGAACTCCGCGACGGTATCAAGATGGACGTCCCCTTCGAAAAGAACAAAGCCAAAAAATTGGCTGAAAGGATAGACGGTAAGGTCCCGATCATATACGGCCATTCTATATACAACGCTGTAGCGAACAGATGGCACACCCAGTTCAACGAGAACGCTGAGGTATTATCATGGTATGGGGCTTTCCCCGAGATGAACCACAATGAGATAGTGGGATGGAAGGGAGACGATAACACTTCCGATTTCATACCTATATTTCTTAGAGATGAAAAAGAATCCGACAGGATAAACAGACGTATAGAACTGACAAAAGAAATTGTATTCGAGGACGAAGTCGACGACATGATAGAGGTCTGGACCGATGCGGACACTCAACTAGCTAGGATATTATCGTTGGTCTACCTCGGCGATTATATCAGCATATATCTTGCCTTGCTGCGTGAAAAAGATCCTTCTCCTGTGAAGATCATCGATGAGCTGAAAAAAAGGCTTTGAAATGTGTAAGTGAAATACACTACAGTCGGCCGTATTTTTTATCCTCTTTTTTTTCTATCCTATACGGAGACGGTATACCATGTCGTCCGTGCCTTTGATCTTCTTCTTGTCCCCTTTTCCTCTTCCTGGATAGGCGGTCTTTCAAACGATCGAGAGCCTTCTTTATCCCGGCTTCCATTCTCGATGTCAATCGAACATCTCATCTCCGACGTGATGTAAACTTTTTACGACTTTTCCCTTCTCCGACTGTATCATCTCATTCCCGTTGGTCATGGCTTTACCCACAGCTAGAGGCTGTTCGTGCTCCACGTCTCTTACCCATACAAGATCACCTTCCTCTATACTTTCGTCGGCATCTACGATACCCGGAGCCATTATGTCGGCGCCGTTGTAGACGAATTTTACCGCGCCCATGTCCACTGTAACGTATCTCTTGGTGGCTTTCATCTTAAGAAATCCGTCGATAGTCGGAAATATGGTATCTTCGAAAAAAGTGGCCAAAGGCTCTCTGTCTATCAGTATCACTTTTTTTTCGTTGCAATCTGCCGTATCGACTTTTTCCTCTTTGCCGAAGGGAGCGTCTCCGAGTTTTGAGACCAATTCTTCATGATACTTTTTTACATTTTTATCTTTTAAGCGGTGCTGGTTTTTCAGTTCCATCGGTATGAGATCAAAAGTTTTGTATTTATCATTTTGGAATGGAACTCTATTGTGAATCCANGGTAGCTAACATCGTGCAGGCCCGGAAGACCTTGTAGTTCGTCTCTATATCTTCCGTGTCTATGATGAATTCTTTGGCGCCNGTTCTTTCAACNGAAGGNAAAAGCTCTACGTTGTCGAGCTTACCGGCGTCTTTGAACCAGACGTGGAAGCGGGTCTCTTCCGGCTCTATTATCTTGCCTCTATCGTTCTCAATAGCTTCTTCCACCTTTTCCCGTATCTCTTTTCTGACAACTTTTGGATGTCTACACTTGGCGCTGTATCTACCCGTTGCTTTTTTAGTACGTACATGAGGTATCTCGGGATAAAGTTCCTTGGCCTCACGTATTATCTCATCGTCTCCAGCTAAGAAGAAGATCGGTACGTCGTATTTACCAGCGAGAAACGAATTCATCGCGAACTCGCTGGCCATAACATCTCCTATCATCAGTTTATCTACCACCGCACCGGAATAAGTGTGTGAAAGCGTGCCCTGACTGTGAGCCGAGCTGTGATAACCGATATAACCTACGCCGGTCAATTCTTCGCTCAACCCTTCCATCTGCGAGAGCAATTTTGGTCTTCCGCTGAACAATTCGACTCTTTCATCTAGATCTTCGATGATTATGTTCCTCATCTTTCCGTGGCCGTCGGTCACGTAAACGGTTTCGGCTCCCGCTTCGAATGCTCCTTTTGCCGCGGCGTCGGCTTCTTTTGTCATCAATTTCTGGGCTCTATCGTACTCTTTAGAGTCCATCTTACATTGAGGGCCTGAAACCACTCCTGAAATACCTTCTATATCCACCGAGAACAAATATGTCATGTTATCACCGAGAAAAGAAATGTGTGATGATTAATAATATTTTGCTCGATCTGCTATCAACTATCGATCCTATTTTTCTAACCTCCATCGTAGAGACCGACGATCATCCAAAGATCATCGCAGCTAGGTAAAATGAACGATCTTCAGAACTGATCAATCTCACTTATCTCTTCGTACACCGAAAGGGATATGTATTCTGCTGCTTTTGCCTAAGAAAAGGTGTGAAAATGATAAGCGATGTAGAGGTAGTAAAGTTCCTTGATGACTTCCTTTCGATAGATGAGATAGAAGATGAAAGCGAGAACGGAGTTCAGGTCGACGCTCCTTCGAAGATCAAAAAGATCGCTTTCGCCGTGGACGTGAGAAAAGATATCGTTGATAGGGCCGTCGAGATCGACGCCGACCTTTTATTCGTACATCACGGGCTGATATGGGGAGGCGGCATCAAAAAGCTCGTTGGAAGAGAATACGACATGGTCCGAAGCCTGATCAGGAACGACATAGGCTTGTACGGCGCACACCTCCCTTTAGATGTGCATCCCGAAGTCGGCAACAACGTACTCTTGGCCGAGACCATCGATGCGGAGGTAGGAGAACCTTTCATTGAGTATCAGGGAACGAAGATAGCCAGGATGGCTGATTTTCATGAGAAAAGGAAAGTAGAGGATATAGCTGAAGAGCTAAAAAACAAATTGGATACAGACACTTTTGTCCTACGAGGAAAAGAAGAAGTGAAAAAGATCGGTATATTGACGGGCAAGGGCGGACAGGCACTCTCCGGAGCAAAAGAAAACGGTGCGCAACTTTTCATCACCGGAGAACGAACTTACATGGCCTATAACGAGGCGTTAGATCTGAACATGCCTTTGATATTCGCTGGTCACTACGCCACGGAAACTTTAGGCGTAAAGAAGATAAAAGAGCTGCTGGAAGAAAGATTCGACGTGGGGACGGAATTTTTAGCCTCTAAAACGTCCATCTAACCTTAACGGAATATAGAATCGTTATCACACCATCTAAATGATTGCACAGCGATGCAAAAATATTAATACCTTTAGTCCAAATGATCGAACGATGAGTGATGCAAAGGGGACCTGCCGAAATTTTAAGAAGTATCTATAGTCTCCTGGTAGCCATACTAAAAAAACCTGGAGCTATACTGAGGGGGATGCGGCGGGAAGGAGTCTATGCTTTTTTAAAAGAAAGGATGAAAAAACCCAGTAAAGACGAGATATTGGAAGGAAACGTTCTAGCCGTGATGTTCAAGCTGGGATGGCCCATGATGGTCGCCACGTTTTTAAGAACACTCTATAATCTAATAGACACCTTCTGGCTTGGAAGGATCCCTAATCCGGAAATCGCGGAGTATTCCGTAACTGCGGTGGGTCAGGGCTGGACTGTAGTGTTCATGATGATGTCCATCGAGATGGGGTTCGGGATCGCGGCACTGGCACTTATCTCGCAATACACTGGTCAAAAGAACTTTGAGGAGGCTGATAGGACCGCGGGCCAACTTTATTTCATAGCCATCGTAGCTTCACTCATCATAGGTATCTTCGGTTATTTCATGACTCCCACATTTATGAACCTCTTGACAGGAGGTGAGGAGGAATTAGCCTATTACGGCACTCAATATATACAGATAATCTTCCTCGGCCTCCCGTTCATGTTCCTCTTCTTTGCCTTCATGTATACTTTGAGAGGCTGGGGCGACACCATAACTCCCATGAAGATAACAGCGTTCTCCGTCAGTCTGAATATGATTATCAATCCTATCCTTATATTCGGCTCCGGACCTATGCCTTTCCTAGGAGTTACCATACCAGAGCTTCCCTTCATCGGTCCGATACCGGCACTGGGGGTGAGAGGCGCCGCGATAGGAACCATAATGAGCAGAGGTATCGGTTCCATATATGCGACTTACATGCTGTTCACGGGAAAGGTGGGTCTGAAACTGGAACTTTCCTACCTTAAACCAGATCTATCTAGATTGAAAAAATTCTTGAATATAGGTATCCCGGCCGGTATAGGCAGGTTCGGTACCTCTATCGGTTTCATAATCTTATGGGCTATTATTTATCGACTACCGGATCCGGAGGTGGCAGGGGCCGCATACAGCGTTGGTAATCGGATCTTGAACATCACCTTCTTGATCATGGGAGGTTTTGCCATGGCTATCAGTACCATGGTGGGTCAGAGTTTAGGGGCCGACGATATCGAAAGGTCTGAGGAGGTCGCCAAAAAGGGCTTTCTCGCCGTGGCCGGTTTGATGGTCGTATTCACGTTCGCACTTTTCGCATTGAGGAACAACCTGATAATGATCTTCATACCGGAGTCACCAGAGGTAATTGCCGAGGGAGCCACTTTCCTCATGATATTCTCTCTTGCGATGCCTTTCTTCGGCGTTTTTAGAGGTGTGACTTCGCTACTCAGTGGTTCTGGTCATACAAGGCTCCAGATGGGGTTGAGTTTGGTCAGACTTTGGGGTCTGAGGCTTCCTCTGGTATTTCTATTCGCTATCTTCCTCTCATTCCATTCTACGGGTGTATGGATGGGCATGGCACTCAGTAACGTCATCGCATTCGCTCTAGCTTTAGGCGTCTATAAAACTGGTAGATGGAAGGAGAAAGTTATCGAAGATAAGCCGATATCGAAATCAAACGTAACGTTAGACGAGGAAAAGCCAAAAAGGGGCAAGAGATGAATTTTACTGTTCACATGCGAATTCATATGTTGATCTTCTCGATGAAGACCTCTTCTTCACGTATACGGAGTTCTATAGAACCCTGCTTTTTACTCCTCAAGCAGAAGCCATCTTTGAACTCATCTAAGGCTAATCTTTGTCCTTTGTAAGGCGGAAACAAAGAGGACTCTAAAGCGGGCTTGACTCCGTAGGGCATACCGTCGGATCCAAAAATCAAGTCTTCACCGGGGATGAAACCTACATCGTCTATCAACATCCTGAACGGATTGTTCCTCTTCACGTAATTCTCTGGTAGTCTGTCACTGTAATGCACCGAATCGAAACTGAAGTTTGGCTGCATACTCAGCTTTATACCCAACCTTTTAGCTTCCTCCGCAGTACTTTTCGATATGAACTGGGCGTGTTCTATCCGAGTTTTTGGAACATAGGCGCCGCTCTTTTCCATCTTTTTTATCACTCTTACTATCTGTTCCGTAGCTCTGTTACCGATGCCGTGGATAGAGATCTTTTCCGCATCAAGATACTTTAACCCCTCCAAAACCTCTTTGAATTCATCGTCGGCATATATCAGTATGCCCTCACTTCCGTCACTATACTTTTCTTTGATAGCGGCTGTACTGGGGCCGAGTGCTCCATCCGCGAATAGTTTGACGCCTTTTACTTTTCTCTTACCCTCTTCGCTTAATTCCTCGTAAGTCTGTATATCCGCCCAAAAATCCGTCCTTTTATGATATCCAGTATTCTCGAATAAGTCCAGAACACTTTCGCTAGGAAGCAGCATGTCGTCGGTTCTCCAGATACCGTTATCGGACAGAAAATCAAAAAAAGCATCAAGTTTTTCTTCATCCAATCCTTCGAGTTTGACTAAAAATTTCATTATAGCGGGTAAGTTCCTCTCCACCCAGTATGGATCGTTCATCTTTTCCAGTATGTCTGCGTGATCGGATATTTTCTTCACCTTTTCTCGTGCCTTCTCGTTGAATATAAATCCGTGGAATGAGAGATTGCATATCACCACTGGTGGAAGTTCTTCTACCTCCGTTCTACCGAAAGAGTAATATGAATTGTTCCATCCTAATACTACGTTAGCTTTATCTTCGGAACAATTTTCTTTTATGAGCGAGACAGCCTCGTCCTTTTCTCTAACTTCGCTCAGATCGACGGAGTGAAGAAGAGCGGCATAGCCGGTAGTATGTGTATGATGATCGTAAAGTAGAGGCATTGTTTCTTTCTTGACCATATAAGTCCCTTCCAAGTGCTTGATAACAAAAAGGGAAGGATATATTAATATTTGTACACTTAAAGCATCTCCATGTCGATAGAATATAAGACGCCAGATATAGATGATTACGACAGGATGATCGGACTCTGGGAGAAAAACGATATCCCTTACAAGCCTGAAGGCAGAGACAGGAGAGAGAACATAAAAGAAGAGCTAGAGGAGCAGCCGGAATATTGGATCGGAGCTTACGACGGCGAAAAGATGGTGGGTATCATCTTCGGCACCGACGACGGCAGGAAGGGATGGATCAACCGCTTAGCGGTGGATGAGAACTACAGAGAGCGCGGCATCGGAAAAAGATTGGTCGAAAAGTTGGAACACGTCTTCGAAGAGAAAGGATTCAAGATATGGGCCGCCCTGATAGAGCCGGACAATCCGGAAGGTATGGAATTCTTCGAGCATATAGGCTTTGAAGATAAAAACATAAAGTATTATTCTAAAAGGGAGAGCGAGAAGGTCTAGACTATCGAGAGATCGAAAATATTCTCTATCTAGCCTCCACCTTCTTCTTTCACGGTAGAAGTGATGAATATAACACCGGTCACACCAACTATCAGCGCTATGAAGAAGGGGAAACGAAGTCCCAGTATGTCGGCTACCGCACCGCCCAAAAAAGATCCCGTGGCGAAGGCCAAGTTCTGGGCAAAGTTGTAGACTCCCATGATTTTACCTCGATGTTCTATCGGAGAGAGTGAAGAAACGAAAGCGGGAAAAGAGGGTCTAGCCAAAGCTCTTCCCAAAGTGTAAAAGCCTACTGCTATCATTATAAATATAAAACCTGTCGAAAGACCGATGACACCGGCGAATATCGATGAGATCAGCGCTCCTGACACGATCAATTTTTTTCTTCCGATCCTATCCGATAGACTTCCGGCCGGGAACATCACGACTACCTGTACAACTCCTATCAATGTGAAGATCAAGGAGATCTGAAATGCTGTAAGAAGTAATATCTCGTCACCGAAGAGAGAGAGCATCGACCAGACCATGGAAAGGCCGAAAAAAACTGTGAAAGAACCGACGGTAAGACCGAGAAACGTTTTCGGGCGGGGTGTGATCTTACTGAGATCGAATTTAAAAAAGGAAAATGGATGTCTTTTCTTGTGTGAAACGGTTCCTAACTTTCTAGACCCCTCATAAGATTCTTTTACGCCGACCAAGAGGAGGATTCCGCTCACCGCGGCAAGTCCAGAAGTAAAAAAGAAGGGTACTGACAGAGAGTAATAACTTGCGATCAACCCACCTAAAACGGGCCCCGTAGCGTTCCCGCTGGCGAAGGCCATGGAATAGAGTCCCATGGCTTTGCCTCTGTCCTCTTCTTTCACCACGTCACCTATGTATGTCATAGCCACGGGCCAAACCAGGCCGGAAGCAGCGCCCTGTCCCCCCCTGTATAGGAAAAGTTCGGGTAAAGTCCTAGCGGCTCCAAAGAGAAACATCACGATCATATACATAAACATGCCTCCGACCATGATGTATTTCCTTCCGTACATGTCCGCAAGCTTTCCACCAAGAGGCGCGACGAAGATCTTTACAACTGAAAATATGCCGAGCATGAGTCCTATGTGTGTTTTTGAGGCTCCGAAATCTCTCGCATATATGGGGAGAAAAGGCATAACTAGACCGAAACCTATCATGCTGACGAAGACCGCGAATATCAACACCAGCAGCTCCTTGTACTCAAGGACGATCTTGAGATCAGAGACAACGCTGGCTACGCCGAAGTTTTCTTGCTCTTCAGGGCCTGTCATTCTCAGCAAGTTATGATTATGGCATTATTAAACGTTTGCATTGGGGTACAAACCACCTGCGATAGATTTTTCATTTACCAGTTTTTACCCTAAAATATGAAGGAAAAACTCGATGTAGTGAACGAGGATGACAAAGTCATCGATGTGAAGACAAGAAAAGAAGTCCACGATAAAAAATTGAGACACAGGAGCGTCATGTTCTTCGTTTTCAGAGAAGATGGAAAACTACTCATGACAAAAAGGAGCGCCGATAAAAGATTTTTTCCCGGTTACTGGAGTATAGTTCTAGGTGGACACGTCCCGTCAGGATATGATTACGAAGAGGCCCTTGAAAAGGAGATGGAGGAAGAGTTGGGAGTTTCAGCCGAGTACGAAGAGTTGGGATCTTTCACCAAGGAAATAAAGGAAGAAAAGGAAAACGTCAAATTGTTCAGAACGGTCGTGAGACCCGAAGAGATAGAATTATCGGCAGAAGAATTTGAAGAAGGTCTTTTTATATCAATAGAAAGATTGAATTCAGAGATGGAGGAAAAACCTTTTCTACCGGAAACGAAGATGGTACTTGAATATCTAGAAAATTCACCATAGACGGATCATTTCAACATGGGTTGAAATGTAAGTCATGGGAAAAAATATTATACATCGCCCAATCCTCTTTGCCCGATGGCCGAGAAACTCGAAGACGTGAAACCGACAAGGATGGAACTCCTCCGCATCAGAAAAAGGAAGATGTTGGCTGAGAACGGTCATGATCTGTTGAGTGAAAAGAAAGATGCGCTGATAAACGAATTTTTCAAGATAGTAGATCAAAGGAAGGAGATCAGAGAAGAATTGGAGGACATCCTCCAGGAAAGCTTTGAGAAACTCACTGAAGCACAGATGATGATGGGCAGAACAGACGTTGAATCCATAGCTGAAGGCGCAGTACCCATGGAAGACCTAGAGATAAGATCCGACAATATAATGGGGGTTAAAGTCCCTGATATAGAACCTAATATAGCAGAGGAGAGATTTTATGGCTATACGGATACATCTGTGAAATTAGACGAAGCCGTCGAAAAATTCAGAGAAGCCCTAAAATTGTCTCTTCGTGCAGCCGAGATAGAGGGTAAGTTGAACAGATTAGCTGATGAGATAGAGAAAGCGAAAAGGAGAGTCAACGCTTTAGAATACGTCTACATCCCCAAACTGGAGGCTACGATCAAATACATAGAAAGACAATTGGAGGAAAGGGAAAGAGAGGACTTCTTCAGAAGGAAGAAGATAAAATCCATGATGGAAGAAGAGAATTGAACAGGGACTAACGGCCTGGATGCGTTGGGTGGTAAACTGAAGAGTCTGATAGAGAAGTACTTCGATACACCAGAAAAGAAAGCCAAGCTTTACTTGCTTATAACTTTCGCTCAGATATGGGCTGTTGTAGCCATGATCATAGGTGTAGGCATACTGATATATTATATAATGAAAAATCTAGGCATATTAGGAGTGATATTATGAAAGCGGACCTGCTGATAAAAAACTGTGCTGAAATACACACCTTGAAAGGCCCCAGACGGGCTAGAAGGGGAGACGAAATGAAAGAGACAGGTAAAGTGGAGAAAGGGGCTGTCGCCGTAAAGGACGATAAGATAACGGCGGTAGGTCCGACTGAAGAAGTTGAAAAAAATTATGAAGCCCAAGAAATGATCGATGCTTCTGGTAAAACCGTAATACCCGGTTTTGTCGATCCTCACACGCACTTGATCTACTCGGGGTCTAGAGAAGACGAGCTGGAGATGAAGATCAAAGGCAAGACTTATATGGAGATACTAGAGGAAGGTGGAGGTATACTGAGCACAGTAAGATCGACCAGGAAATCATCTAAACAAAGATTGATAGAACAGGCATCGAAAAGATTGGATACCATGCTTCGTCACGGAACAACGACGGCAGAAGCGAAAAGTGGTTACGGCCTTGACAAGGATAACGAGATCAAGTGCTTGGAAGTTATAGAGGAACTGAACAAGTCTCATCCCGTCGATCTTATCCCAACGTATTTAGGGGCTCATTCGCTACCGCCGGAGTTCGACCAAACAGGAGATTACATCGATTTTTGTATCGACGAAGTCATACCCGAGATAGCCGAAAAAGGACTAGCGGAATACTGTGACGTGTTCTGTGAAAAGGGAGTGTTCGACGCGGATGAAAGCAGAAGACTGCTCCAAAAAGCTAAAGCTGTGGGATTGAAAATAAGAGTCCATGCTGACGAGATAGAGAATATAGGCTGCAGTAGGATGGCCGCCGAACTCGGCGCTATATCTGGAGAACATCTGGTGAAGACCGGGGAAGAGGAAATAAGGATGATGGCCGAAAGTGGAACCATCGGCATACTCCTGCCCGGGACACCTTTCATGCTGATGGAAGAAGAATATGCGCCGGCAAGGAAGATGATAGAGAACGATATGGCGGTGGCTCTCGCTACGGACCTGAATCCGAACTGCTGGACCGAATCTATGCAGATGATCATAACTCTAGCATGTTTACAGATGAAGATGACCCCCAGCGAAGCTCTCACCGCTGCGACTTTCAATGCGGCTAGAGCCGTCGATAGAGATGATATAGGTTCATTAGAAGAAGGAAAGAAAGCTGACTTTTTAGTACTAGACGTGCCAAACCATCGCCACATACCTTACCGCTTCGCTGTCAATCTGGTAGAGCAAGTTTATAAAGAGGGAAAAAGGGTTGTGTAAGTCTCAACGGAGGATCACAGTTTCGTTTTCAAAGCCAGCGAGCATGCTTCAAAATATGGACTTCTCAAGGATGCACACCTTTGACCCGTGATCGTAACATCTAGTTTGTTTTGTATAGCCTCTGTTCCTTCAACACTGTTTTCAAGAAGAGCAGTATTCCTCTCAGGAGTTATCAATTCTGATTCCAATGTGAACTCGTTTTTCACCGCGAAACCTATGCCGTCTCCTGGTTCGATGACGAAATCGTCTGTCCATTCTCCTGCAAGACCGTCGTAATAGTACCTTTCGCTGTAACCTCTTTTCATGTGATCCCATCTAACAACGTCAAAGATGTAATCGCTAGTTTCGAGATCGCCCTCGATCATCATGACTAGATCGCTGGCCATCAGTTCGCCGTCTCCAGTTTGGTCAGCCAAAGTGTAAGGTATAGATGTGTAATGACGCGGACGCTCGTCCCCGTAAGTGACCTCGTACTCTATATCTGTAGCGGTGATATGCCACGTGAATTCCTCTTCTACCGCGAAGCCGATGCCGTCTCCTGGTTCTATAACGAAATCATCGACCCACTCTCCTGTTCCATCGTCGTAATTATACCTTTCATCGTAACCTCTTTTCATGTGATCCCATCTAACAACATCCGATATGTATTCGCTCGTCTCTAGATCACCTTCGATGGACATGACCAGATCGCTGGCTTTCAGCTCGCCGTCACCGGTATGATCTTCAAAACCCATCGGTATGGAGAGATAATGCCTAGGTCTTTCACTACCGAAATACTTCTCTACGCAGAATCCCATGGATGAATTTTCACTTTCCTCTATACCGTCTGTCGACCTTACGATATAATAGTTCTCTCCGCCCAGTGCATTTTCGTGGATGTAAGTTGTGTCTACAACTGTTGCTATATCATCCCATGTGTCAAAATCAGCGTACTGATCCTCAGAGTGATACACATTATATTCTGGGCTGCCAACATCATCCCATTCCAAGATCACGTCGTCAGTCTCTTCATCCTTTTCGACTCTGAGTCCCGTGGGAGGATTCAAAGTGGGTTCTAAGGTAGTGAATGAAAGTATCTCGCCTCTATCTTCTTCTGCACCGCCGTCCCATCCTATGACCGCTCTAAATTCATAGATGGTGCCAGATTCAAGATCGTCTACTACCTGGCTGTACTCTCCATCCACATCGATATTTTGGGACGCGGTCGTCTCCCAATCGGGTGCACCTTCCGTCCTATATTCAAAATATGCATCTACGTTATCTACCTCGCCCAAAGTGATATGACCGGTCAACTCGGCAGAATCAGTCGTTATATCAGACGATCCTATAGTCTCCACTGAAGTAGTCTGTAAGGACTGAAGGTCTATCCTCTTTCCCCAACTATCGTCAACGGTAAAGTCGACCTGACTATCTTGATCTTGACTCACACTTACTGTGAAGTCGTCTCCAACTTCATAACCGTCTTCTACAAGTTTACCGAAATTTAATTCGTAATAACCGTTACTGTCAGTGTCTATGGTCAGGTTCTCTCCGGTTTCCTGACTTTCGACTTCGACCTCGACATCTGTCACGGGATCATCCATATCGTCTTCTACGCCCCCATACACTAAGTATGGTACGGGAGGAAATAGATCTTCACCGCCTTCATTCATGGGTCCATCCCCAAGATCGACGTCCGCGACTCTCGATTGATAGATAAGAGAATCGTCCAGATCCTTATTGATGGTCATGATATCTTCTTCAGGTGGATAGAATTCATGACCACCAGTATGTATTTCAAATGTGAGACCCTGCAAACCTTCCTTCGCATAAGCCCAATCAGCGGCTCCGCCGGCTGCGCTGTAACCGATCTCCTCGTGCGGTTGACCGTAGGAGTACTGCTGGCTTTCGTCTCCCATAAGTGAGGTCAGAGATGTCATGTGTCCGGCCATGCCCCTGTACCAATCATCGTGCGGTGAAGGATCATCTGTGTACATATAAGGTATCAAAAGACAATCGGCATAGCTGTGAATATTTTGATAAGAGTCTATATCTTCTTCGATGATCAGATCCCTTAAGTATTTTGTTTCATATTCTGAAAAGGGTTCTTCACCGTGATATGTGTCCGATCCCGGGTCACCTCTAGAACCCGCACCGCCAAAATCTATATCCCAATTTCTATTCAGATCGACGCCGACCTCGGTTTCGTCCCCAACGGACTCGTTGCGATTCTTTCGCCACCATTCGCCTTCTCCGTCACCGCCATAATCTCCGTCTCCATCGTATATGTATCCGTCGGGATTCACCATAGGCGCAACGAAGATCCTCCTGTTGTTCACCAACCAGTAGATCGTTTCGTTGCTGTCATATTCATCTAATACCCTCCACATGAAATAGGCTGAGACCTGTACGGAAGACCATTCACGGGCATGTAAAGCTCCGTCGACGAGAACACCTGGCTTCTCATCTACCTGCGTATCTTCATCCGATGTTATCTCCAGAGCCCAAAGGTCTCTTCCTTCCCAGGAAGTCCCGTAGTGGTGCTTTTCAACCAGGTCTGGATACTCAGCTACCAGATCGTCATACCAATCGTTCAAAGCGGCTACCGACGGATATTCTTCTGGAAAAGGGTAATCATCCAGATCGTTCTCTAGCTCGAGAACACTTTCATCCAAAAATGAAGAAGCGGATCCATGGTCGTCGGATATCGATTCAGAACTACCGAATGCAATCGAGATTCCTGAAAGTGACAGTATTATAACGAGGCCGAGCACAAAAAAGACATTTTTCCATTTCATACATATCCCTAAGGATGTTAAAAAAAGTAGGTAAGTCACTATATTTATATCTTCGCCTAATTTTATTTGATCAAAGATAAAGAATAAGATCGACTTCATGCAAAAGATTATTATCTCCATCTATGCTATCGGTTTTCGAGCGCGGATAAAGTATGAAAAGGCAGGACCTAGAATCCACTTTAGATAGATTGGATAAAAAGTTCAAGAAGATAAAAAAAACACGATATTCTATTTTAGCTTACATAGGAACGGTTTATATCGCTTCGCTCTGGCTCGTTTTCGTGAACCCCTGCTTGATGAACATACTACTACCGATCCTTGCGATACTAATACCTTACAAACTGTACGGGGAGAACAACTTAAAGAAGTTACTCGTGGTCGGTCTCGTAGCGATCCTACTATTGGCTGTGACCCTCTCTACTTTCCAACTAGGTCTCATCTACGATCAGCCTCACCGAACTTTAGAATCGGATCACTTCCAAGACGGGAACGTAGACAATCTGTACGGCGATACTGACACGACTTTCACATTCACCGTAAATCTCACAAAAGAATACGTAGAAGGCTACAACTACACTGTCTACCTGAATCTGACCCTTGCTACCATCGGCAGCGTTCATCCTATCCCTTACGAAGGCTACAGGATGCAACGTGTCGGCGAAGATAATGAGACATATCATTATTCGGTGCAGGTATCGGATTTAGAGGAGAGGCTCTTCGGCCATCGATTCTCCGTCAGAAGAAATAGGACGGATATAGATGACGAATTGGACTACGATTGGCACAGGACATCGATAGTTCACGGACCGATCACGATCAGTGAATCTAGAGCTTTTCAACTGCTGACATTCGAGTATTTCACTTCTACCGTTATAATCTTTATATTTGGGATGGGCATTCTGTGGTTGAAGAGAAGGATGGATAAAAGCGTGAGCGAAAGTGTTGAAGGATTGGAAGAAAAAGAAAAAGAATTGGAAGAGGCATGCCCGGAGTGCGGCACACTTTTGGAAGGTTCCAGCGCGTGTAAAAATTGTGGATGGGAGATCGGCGCTAAGGAGGAACCGGACCCTGAAGACGTAAAGGAAACCGATCAACCAGAACCCCCTGAGTAACAAAAGGAAGATGGTGAAGAGGATGAAGGGTCTTAGGCGTTAAATCTATTTATTCCGTACATCATTACCCTTACGATAGTATGGATTTGGAGCGAGTGAAGGTAGAAAAGGAAGAAGAGATGAACATAATTTTAGGGCAGAGTCATTTCATCAAGACAGTAGAAGATATCTACGAAGCTGTGATCACATCGGTTCCCGATGTAAAGTTCGGGATCGCTTTTTGCGAAGCATCTGGTGACAGGCTCGTTAGGTACGACGGAACGAAAGAGGAACTGGAAGAACTGGCTGTGAAAAATATGAGAGATATAAATGCGGGTCATTCCTTCATCATAATCATGGAGGACGTTTTTCCGATAAACGTGATGAAAGCCGTAAAGAACGTACCTGAAGTCTGCAGGATATACTGTGCAACGGCAAATCCGGTGGAAGTCGTCGTCGCCGATGCTGAAAGCGGGAGAGGTATAATGGGTGTCATCGACGGCGACCCTACTGTCGGAGTAGAAAATCAAGAGGATAAAGAAAAGAGAAAGGAGTTTTTACAGACCATAGGTTACAAACGCTAGGCACCGAACTTTTCCGCCCTATCCGCTAGATCTTTCAATATATTCAATACGTCTTCACCTCTTATCCTGTGAAGACCTCCTCTGCTGCAGGAGATCTCGTTGAACTCCGCGACCTCGTCTCTTCTAACATCCTTTCCCCATATAGTGATAGGTAGAGGATCGCCGCTATGACCCTTCACGGTGACAGGAGTCGAGTGGTCGCCTGTGATCGCGACGTACGTATCTTCAAGGCCTCTTAACGGCTCCAAAGAAGAATCTATCTTCTCGATGAAATCTATCTTCTGTTCAGGTAATCCATCGTGCCCTGATAGATCACATCCTTTGATATTCACGAGAACGAACTCATGTTTTTCTAAAGCGTCGATGCATGAACTTACCACGGCGTCCACGTCAGTATCCAGACCGCCTGTAGCCCCTTCTACGTCGATTATATCCATGCCTGCGAGAGAGCACACTCCTCTTACCAACGTGATCCCCGAGATCGCACCGGCATCTAATCCGTGTTTTGATCTGATATCCTCGAGATGAGGGACTTTTCCTCCACCTCTAGGGAGGATCACGTTTGCAGGAGCTTTTCCTCTTTCCTCACGTTCTTTGTTCACTGGATGGTTGGAAAGTACTTCTACGCACTTTTCAGTGAATTCGTTCAGTATTTTCGCCGTTCTTTTGTTCTCTTTCGTATCTTCTAGAGGTACGGCTTCGTGAAAAGCCACATTTTCTTCGTGAGGATCGACGTCGCTGACTTCACCATCCAGCCCTTCGCCTTTGAGCATCAAAACTGCTCTATGTTCTACCGTATCTTTAAATTCAAAATCGACGTCCAGTTTGATCTTCTGGATCGCTTCAGTAAGTTCTCCTCTTCCTTCTTTGATCCTCCCGGCCCTTCTGTCCACCACTTTACCGTCTTTCAAGGTGGCGAAGTTGCACCTGAAAGCTACGTCCTCAGCTTCTAGGCTCAATCCAGCTCCTGCCGCCTCAAAAGGCCCTCTACCTGTATAGACTTCGTAAGGATCATAGCCTAACAATGCTAGATGTCCAGTGTCGCTACCCGGTCTGATACCCGGAGCGATGGTGTCCATCAGTCCGTTTTCTCCTATCTTCGCGAAGTGATCTAAGTTAGGAGTGTCGGCGACCTGAAGAGGCGTTTTGTTATCCAACTCTCGTACCGCTCTGTCCCCAACACCATCCAATATGAACATCAATATCCTATCTGCCATAGTATTCCTCCATATATTATCATAGATATCGAGATCGAAGTGAAATTGACCATGGATTTGCTCATGAAACCTTTTCGCTCGAGGGTTGCACCGAATACACTGTCGAAATGACAACTCAAAAAGCTGATCAGAGCACCCAAGATCATAATTTTTAGTGAAAGTAGGCGAAGACCTGAAAAATAAAACATGAGTTGGGCCACTAAGAAAGTGTAAACCGGTCCTATGAATGCCCAAATCTCACCGTATAAAGATATGCCTCCGTTGGTTCCGGGTTCGACCCTCTTTAGATTCGTTATAAGGTATGTTTTATCTGAGACCATACCCATCTCAGAGGCAAGGGTATCCGAAGCTGCCGCGGCTATACTAGCCACGAAAAGGGGTAGAACCCAAGAGCTTTCTAAGAACCCAAAACTGACCAATGAGCCAGAACCGCTTAATAAAAGGATGGTCGTGGGAACCGCTCCGTTAGCTACAACGTTTCTCCAGCCCCTCTCACCTTCGAATCCTTGCTGTATCCCTCTCTCTTTTTTGTATCCGAACTCGTATCTGGTGGCCAAGAAAGCACTGAAAAGAAAGATGACCAGGAGTAAGATCAGACTGATACCGCCCTGAAAACCTATGAAAAGAGCCATGAAGAAAGCGGTAACTGCACCGTCAAGATTAAGCAGACTTTTGTAGTAAGTAATGGAAGCGAGTATGATGCAGATCAATATTATGAATATTGTCTCAACGCTCAAAATTCCCATCTTTAAATCCTACACTACCGGAGGATATAAAAGTTATGTTTTTATCTGAAGTTATATCGTATGATGTACATGAAAAGAGACTTTGAGAGAGCTTCGGAAACCTTTGACTCTATAGCGGAACATTTTGACAGGACTAGAAATAGGGCTTGGAAAGAGGTGATAGACTTTCTTGATAGGCGAGAGGGCAAACTTTTAGACATGGGCTGCGGGAACGGAAGACACCTGATAGATGCTTTGAAAAAAGGCTTTGACGTAGTGGGCGTCGACGCCTCCATCGAACTGCTTGGAATATCTTCTGATAAGATCAAAAAAGAGACTAGAGAAGAAGGATCTCCTAAAACCGCTTTAGTAAGGGCGGATGTCAAAAGATTGCCTTTAAAGAAAAATTCTTTCGACCATGTCATATATATTGCCGCGATACATCACTTGAAAAGAGGAAGGGTCGATAGTCTGAAAGAAGCGAAACGGGTTTTGAAACCCCGTGGAAATTTACTGGTTTCAAGTTGGGCACGTGAGCTCGATAGGTGGGACTTGGATAAGGAAGAGAGAGACGTTATAGTGCCTTGGCACAGAGACGACGGAGAAGTGGTAGATAGGTTCTACCATCTATACACGCTGGATGGATTGGAAAGGGACGTTAAAAGATCGGGATTGGAGGTGGTCCAAGCCTATCACTCAAGGGGCAACAATTACATAGAAGCTTTAAAAAAAGCGTAGTCGATTTTAGGAAGAATATTTATATCATTTTTAACACTGCAAAATACATGAGACGAGTCAGGTTTAAAGATGAAGACGGATCAGTCCTGATAGGGGAGATGAAGGGTGATGAGATAGAGCATGAAGATAATATATATAGGGTTGACGAGGTAGATATACTGGCACCTGTAAAGCCAACAAAGCTGGTTTGTATCGGCCTGAATTACCAAGATCATGCGGAAGAGACAGGAAGAGAGGTTCCAGACAGACCAAAATTGTTCTTGAAGACCCCTAACACCGTTGCAGCTCATCAGGATACTATAGAACTTCTTAAGGGAAAAAAGAGGATCGATCACGAAGCTGAACTCGGTGTAGTGATAGGAAAAAGGTGTAAAAACGTCGATCAGGAGGACGCGATGGATAAAGTGATGGGTTTCACTTGCGTGAACGATCTGTCAAATAGGGACGATCAGAGACGGGAACAGAACTGGGTGAGAGGTAAAGCCTTTGATAGTGCGGCACCGATAGGCCCCGTGGTCGCTGAGAAAAAACACGTCCCTAAAGACGCGGAGATTAGAGCGATAGTCAACGACGAAGTAAGACAATCTTCGACGATAGATCAATTGGCTTTTTCCATAGAAGAACTCATCGATGAGATCACAACATACATGACGTTAGAGAGAGGCGACATAATATCCACTGGCACGCCTTCCGGCGTTGGACCTATCGAAGATGGAGACGAGGTAAGTATAGATATAGAAGGGATAGGGACTTTGAGGAACCACTTCATTAAATCTTGAACACAGCATATTCAAATAGTGTTCACGAGACGAGACTCGTAACAATAGGCGATAGAATGAAGATAAGGACGTTGGGAATGATAGCGTTGATAATGGCCATCTTGAGCGTTGGTGTTCCATATACTATTTTAGGAGATATAGGTAGGATCTGGGCAAGTTATCTGTACTGGACGATTTTGACCGTTTTGACTATAGTGATAGGTTTTATCCACTTGAGAGGATGGGATGATAAAAGATGAATCCTATTTATATAGGTGCGGCGCTCACGATCTGGTTCTTCATAGGTGTTGTCATCGCATACATGGCAAGGAAGCACCTTGGAAAAGGTATGCCCGAGTTCTTTCTCGCCAACAGAAAATTGGGTGGCTTCATATCCGGCATGACCTATAGTGCAACGACTTTCAGCGCGTTCATGATGGTCGGCCTTGTCGGTTTGACATATAGTACTGGAGTCGGCGCCGTTGGATTTGAGATGATCTATATAATATTCACTATCTTGCTTTTGGTCATTTTCGCTCCACGCTTCTGGGTTGCGGGTAAAAAATACGATATAATCACGCCTCCCGAGCTCATGGCAAAAAGGTACAACAGCAGATGGGTGGGTATCGTTTCATCGATAATCTGTCTTATCATGTTGATACCCTACGCTTCAGTACAGATGATGGGTGTCGGTTTCCTTATAGAAGGGATGACTTCGACCAGCCTCCCATCCTTTCAAATATTCGGCGTCACCGTTTCTGGTTTATATCTCATCGGCGTTTTACTCGTGGCCGGCTTCAGCGGGATAAGCGCTTTTTGGGCCGGTATGAGATCCGTTTCCTGGACCGACGCATTTCAGGCGATCATCATGTTGGGAGCTAGTGTTATCCTGGTGATCTTCGTATTCTATCATTTTTTTGGTGGCCCAGCCGGCTTCGTGACCGAGATAAGTACTGAGCAATCTCATCTGCTGGAACTCAACTGGGACTTGAGCATGTTCATAGGATTGACACTGCCATGGGCCTTTTTCGCTCTCACTAACCCGCAGGTCTCGCAGAGGATGTTCGTTTCTGATTCTGTTAAAAGCATAAAGCAGATGATAATTTACTTCTCTATATTTGCATTGGTCTATACTATAATAACGACACTATTAGGACTCTCTATCGCCGGGACAGGTCTTACAGTTACGGATCCCGATAGAGCTATGCCTGTACTCCTTGGAAATGTACCGGTACTTTTGGCCCTAGTAGTCTTCGTGAGTATATTCGCCGCCGCGACTTCTACGTTAAGTTCCGTGACTTTAACTTTGAGTTCACTGGGTTCTAGGGACCTAGTTAAAAAAGTAAAACCTTCTATATCGGAAAAACTGGAAGTGTATTCGGGGAAGATAATAATCGTGATCATACTGCTGAGCTGTATAGTGTTTGCCAACCTGAGATTGGACATGATAGCCGTGCTGTCGAGCATGGCCTCAGGGGGACTATTGGTCATGGCTCCTACAATAATTGGTTCTTTTTTCTGGAAAAGATCTACTACGGAGGGAGCTCTATCCAGCATGGTCGTCGGCGGCATAATAACCTCTTTTCTTTACCTAGCTGGAGAAGCTTATTACCCGTTAGGATGGTGGCCTTCTTTTTGGGGCCTTATAGTTACCGTTTCTATATTTGTCGGCGTGAGCTTGATGACCGAGCCGCCCGACGGTACGGAAAAATTCCTAGATGAAGTCGAAGAGGGCGTTGAAGAATACGGTATGGTTTGAACTCCGTCTCACAGTTTAACAGGTCACGTGTATCATCACCAAGGTTCTTTCGTCATCTATTCGTCTTTTTCTCTTCACAGTCAATAACGATATCGTGCTCGTATTTTTGATCGTTCACGACTATCTCGCCAAAACTAGAACATTATATATTCAACATGTTATATGAAAAGCTCCTGCGATCTTCCTATCCTTTTTAAAAAGTTCATTGTATCTCTTACAGGCTTCCCCTGTCGGGTACGATTCGACCACCATATCCAATCTTTTCGAAAGTTCAGCAGGTACTTTCATCCTACCAGAACTTCCGGTACCGATTATCAAGACATCAGGGTCATGATCTATGACTTCGTTTAGGTCCTCGATAACGACGCGATGACCGATTTTTCGCCACCATGTCGAGATCACTTTTTCATCTAAGAGTATGACGTCATCAGTGTAGTTTTTCCCATCTATGATCATACTCCCAAAGGAGTAATCTTCGATGAAGTCCGAAGGCATATTTTTGATAATTTCACATCGAGGATTAAAAACTTTTCATACCGATTTTTAACAAATCGATAATCTTTTATTATACGTCTTCTTAGGCCGTAAACGAGGAATGATAGATATGAGCAAAACGACTTTTAGCATAATAAAAGCGGACGTAGGTGGTTACCCAGGCCATGCTAGAGTCCATAACGAATTGATGGAAGTGGCGGAAAAAAAACTGAGCCAATCGGAAGATCTCATCGATCATCATGTTACACACTGCGGAGATGACCTCGAACTTTTGATGACCCACAAAGAAGGTGAAGATTCGGAAAAGATACACTCCTTGGCATGGGAAACCTTTCAAGAGGCTACCGAAAAAGCAGAAGAACTCGGACTATACGGCGCCGGGCAGGACATCTTGTCCGATGCGTTTTCCGGTAACGTACGTGGGATGGGTCCAGGTATCGCCGAGATGGAATTCACCGAAAGGAAGGCGGAACCGGTCGTAGCTTTTCTCATGGACAAAACCGAACCAGGTGCCTTTAACTATCCCATCTTCAAGATGTTTGCCGATCCATTCAATACCGCCGGATTAGTCATCGATCCTTCACTCCATATAGGATTCCGATTTGAAATATGGGATATAAAGAAAGAAAAGACAATAATGATGGAAACTCCCGAGGAACTTTATGATATGCTAGCTCTTCTAGGTGCAAAGGGTAGATTCGTCATAAAGAAGGTGTATCCCAAGAAAGAGAGTAAACTACCGGAAGACGAGCCCGTAGCTTCAGTTAGCACCGAAAAGCTCTATCAGATCGCAGGGGAGTACGTTGGCAAGGATGACCCCGTGGCCGTGGTCAGGTCTCAATCTGGACTACCGGCTCTTGGAGAGGTTCTCGAGCCCTTCGCCCATCCTTATTTGGTCTCGGGTTGGATGAGAGGAAGCCATAACGGTCCGATAATGCCAGTCTCACAAAAGGATGCAAAATGTACAAGGTTCGATGGTCCTCCCAGAGTTCTTGCCTTGGGCACACAGGTAAAGGACGGAAAATTCGACGAACCCGCGGACCTGTTCGACGATCCCGCCTTCGATCAAGTTAGGAAAAAATCGGCAGATGTGGCGGAGTACATGAGAAGACACGGTCCCTTTGAGCCGCACAGGTTACCTCTAGAGGAGATGGAGTATACTACTCTACCAAATGTGATGGACGAATTGGAAGACAGGTTCGAAGAGATGTGATCGGCTCACGGATGTGGTCGGTCTTATATCAATCCTAAAACTTTTCCTATCTTTTCTTTTTCCACTTTTCTACAGGTATCTGGATCTGACTTTTAATGTTGAGTTCGCCTTCCTCATCTTTAGAAAAATCATTTATAACTTCCATCCTGTTTCCAAAAGGTTTGTAGCCCTTTTGTTCTATCCAATCGTACATTTCTTCGTAGACCTTGGGGTAGTCTAAAGGCTCGCCCTTAAAATTCTTTGACGCGACTTTCATAGGAGGCAGGAACTTAAGCTTGTAACCATCGCCGGCCTTTCTCAATTTTTTTATCGGCTTAGCTATATCGATTCTGAACCTTTCTTCCTTCATCTCGTTGAAAGGGTGGTAATAAAACAAGATCGGTTTTCCATAGGCTTTCGCCTTTTTCTTTTTAGCCCATTTCTTTAGATCCTTGATATAATCTTTTAAAGGAAGTTCTTCTATAGGGCCTTTATACTCAAGACTGATCAGTGTCTTTTCTCCTTTTCTTTTGATTTTAGTCATCTTTAATCACTCTCCTGTTTATGATATAGTAAGAGGATGATATATAATTTATCTTTTCGAGGAAGAGATTATCGAAGGATCTATGTGCTCTTCACTTACACTGACCTTTTTCACAAGTAAAATTTTAATTATGAGTTCCATTCTTGCATCTTATAACATGGTGGGCGTGTGGCCTAGTCTGGATATGGCGACAGCCTCCTAAGCTGTAGAACGGGGGTTCGAATCCCCCTACGCCCGCTTCAGATTTTGGTCCAGAGCAAAGAATATTTATTACATAATTCATCTACATGTACAGATGACAGAAGAAAAGAGCTTGAGAGATATATTATTAGATTGGCTCGAAAAAGATAGATTCACACTCTCCACAGCTTTGATATATATCTTTCTTTTAGGAGCCTTCCGCTCTTTTTTAGATTCGCTGATAAAGGATCATGGATGGTACAACATTTACGAGATGGCCCATTACGTTTTCGTCGCTTATCCTGAATTTTTATTGGGTTCCTTGATCATCTATCTGCTGATCTATCCTTTAAATAGAAAAACCCCTATACGGAAAGTATGGAATGTGATATTGATAGGTTTTTGGCTTCTTCTTATACCACCGATAGTGGATTATTTTATCCTTGGAGAGTACGGTCCTGAAATTGGAGCTCAATATGGATATCTAGCTATGGATGAAATGCTGCCGATGCTTAGGAGCCTTATCGTGAACCCTTTTCACAGGCCAGAGGATATCGCCAGTACAGGGCAGATGGTGATGTTCTTTGCCATGATCATCGCCGCCTTGGCATATGTAGCTCTTAAGAATGATCTACCCGGGCGATTGAGGGCTTTGTTTGATGGAGGTGAGAAGAAAACTAGGTCATTTTTTGCATCTTTAGTACTCACGGCTTTGACATATTACGGATTGTTGATCACCTACTGGATCATAGGAGCTCTCCAATGGATCATAAGGATAGAACCCGAAAGTATCGTTCTGTTCGATACCTTTTCGTTCACTGTAGGTGCGAAATATTACGAGTTTTTCTTTACCCACGGATACAGACAAGCGGAAGTTTTTCCAGTCGGTCCTAGAATGGGTCTAGCACAAAATTTAGCGTACAATCAAAGCAATCTATTTTTTGGATTCGTTTTTCTCGCGGTCGGCGCTTTGGTAGCGTTCGTATCGTTGTATATCAGCTATAGAAAATCCCTCTTAAAGATGCTAAAGAGCATACCTATTTTAGATTCCTCATTGCTGATCTCTGCAGGTTTTATAGGGGTAGCTTCTCTACACCTGATTGACGGTGACTTCTCTCAGGGGTGGGCAATTGATCCGTTCCATATATTACATGTACAATACGTATTATTTTGTTTCGTAGCAATTTTTTTCCTTTCTCAATTTTCATTTTTGATCGATGAAATTTTTGCTTACGATAGAGATGAAGTAAGAGATAATCCACTTTCCAACGGGGAAATTCCAAAATATCATTACAAGCAACTAGCTTCAGGATATGCGTTAAGTGCCCTTTTTATAGCCTTTGTTTTAGGATGGTGGACTCTCATATTGGCTTTGATCTGGATAGTTTTATCCTTGATCTTCTCTTCAACATCAGCTAAAAACAGGTATAATGGGATGTTCAAAGGCGGAACGCTTGCCGCTTTAGCCTTTTTGATCGGCTATTACACGCCTGGTTCATGGGTGGCTTTCATACTTGAACACGCGGAAGGAGAGTGGATATACGCTTCCAATGAAACAGTTCTTAGAACACCTCCTATCACATCCGAGACTTTTGTTATCTTACTCTGGGTAGTTATCGGTATGGTTTTTCTATCTCTTTTCAGCGTTTCTAAAACACACTTTTGGTCTAAGATATCCGAGATGGTCCCCGATACCGATCCTAGCAAACTTTATACCGCTTTTATCGTTCCGCTCTTACTCTTCCCCCTAATCTTCAATTTCTCTTTACTGTCTCTGATTTTGATAATATCTTTATCCGTAGGTACTACAGCATGGTTTTACCTTCTAGAAGATAAAAGAGTGATAAAGGCTGGGTTCTTCATCATACTAGTGCTTTTTTCACTCCTCTTGATTTAGGTCGTCTTCTTCGTGATCGACAGTATCTTCTTTATTCCACTTGTAAAGCTTAAAGGCTACGAACACGACGATCAGAACGACCATCATCACAAGAGGGCCCGGGATATCAAAATAAAAAGTGATCAAAACTCCTGTTATAGCTATAAATACGCTGAACATGATAAGTAGTATTATCCATTCTCTCAAAGTGACTTTTATCCCCATATTACTCCCGACCAAATAGTACTAGGTGATTAAAGAAAGTTAAAAGGTTTTTTTGTGTTTTATTCTTCGCTGTCTTCACTTTCGTCCTCTTCCTGTTCTTCTTCCTCTGATCCATCGCTTTCTTCGTCATCAAGCAGATCCTCATCCTCCAGATCATCTAATTCCTCTTCGATATCTCCTTCGTCCTCATCTTGTACGTACTCTTCTATGAACCTTATCCGTTTGACGTCTAGATGATCTCTCAAGTCGCCTACGACCCTGTATTTTGCCACGAACCAGTTTTGATCATACTTGCATTGTTCTGGTAGTGTGATATCTAATCCGTCCTCGGTTTCTTTCACCTTGAAATCGCTGTCATTATAGTCCATTATCAATATGCCTTCAGCTATCTCTTCCAGACTTTCTGGTTTATCGACGATCTTGAAATCGTATTTCAAGGTCTTACCGGCGAGAGGATGGTTGAAGTCTATTCTCACCCTACCTGCGGTGGCTTGGATGATGGTTCCGCGTCGATTATCGATCTCGACTTCTTTACCTTCAACCGGGTCGATGTCTCTTCTCTTCATCTCTCTTCTGCTGAAGAGTTCGATGTTTTCGGGATCCCGCATACCTATGCCCTTTTCGGGAGGCACCTCCACCGAATCTTCTTCATCGACTCCTTTTTCCATCAGAGCTTCTTCAAAACCCTCTGTTAAATGCCCACCACCCAATAGGATGGGTCTAGCACCATAAATCTCACCCTCTTCATATATATCATTCTCCTTGGCCTTCTCATCGTCGGTAGTATCGAAGAGTAGGGGTTCTTCGTCTTCTTCATCTGGCATTATCCAGATATCATAATCCACGTAAATTAGATCTCCTTCTTGCATTTGGAGCACCTATGGGGTGTAAAACTCACTCCTTTTTAATACTTTTCGCCCGACCGTTAACCTTATTCATCACCTTCGGAGTAAAGGCAGATATGGATTTCAAGATAACACCTGTGCTGAACGCCGAACAGCTATTAGACAAGGCCTTTGGACGGGCTTCTAAAAAGACCAAAAGAGGAAATACGCCTATCGAGAGGAAAAAGAAAACGGTCTCAGCGAAATTAAATTCTATTGCTCATACCATAGAAGATACCATAGGGCGATACGAAGATGAATTTCCAACTTTGGAAGCGTTGCCTGAATTTTATCGTGAAATCATAGATATCACCATCGGTCTCGACGATTTCAAGAGGAGCATAGGTGCCATAAACTGGGCCAAACGGAGGGTGAAAAGAACGATGATGGAGGCCGCTAGAGAAGTCGTTTCCGAAGATGACTTGGACGAGATAGAGAGGATCAGGAGGAAAGCCTATGCCAGAACCGACTCTTTTCTGAAGCAGGTGAACGGGGAGTTAAAGTTTCTAGAGGCGGCTAGGAAAAAATTGAATTCACTGCCGGATATTCGAACGGAAGAACCGACTGTGGTGGTAGCAGGATACCCTAACGTGGGGAAATCGGAGCTGGTTTCCAAGATATCAAGCGGTAAACCTAAGATCGCTACCTATCCGTTCACGACCAAAGAAGTGGGCATAGGCCATTTTTACTTAGGTTATCAAAAATGCCAGCTGCTCGACACTCCTGGTATGCTTGATCGTCCTAAGGAGGAAAGAAATGAGATAGAATTGCAGGCGGTTAAAGCTATAGAGAGTCTTGCCGATGTTATCGTCTTTCTTTACGATCCTACGGAAACATGTGGCTATCCCATGGAGAAGCAGGAAAAGCTCTGTCAAGAGATTAAAGAGGATATGTCGGAAATAGGGTTGATCGAAGTAGAGAACAAGATGGATATACAGGAGAGCGAGACGGACAGGCTGAAGATATCGGCTTTGAAAGAGGATAATCTTGAAGAACTCAAGGAAAAGATAAAGAGTATACTGAATAAAAGATATCCTGTAGAGGACATAGAAGATGATGATCTGGAGTTTTTCACCGAAGCCGACGAAGCTCCTTCAAGGCCTTTTCCCGAATTTGGCGGGGAGGACAAAGAGTTCTGATCAGCTCTTTTTGCTTTCGGAAGGTCTTGATTTTTCTGCGCCTTTTCCCCTGCTCCTCAGCCCTCTAGACTTTTTACCGGCTGAGGTTTTTCCACGGAAAGCCCTGCCTTTTTGTTTTTGATCACAGATCCAATTTATATCGGAGTCGTTCTTGATAGAAGGATGGTCCGGGTCCACCATTATGACTTCGAAGTACTTGTTCCGGCCGTCCTCTCCTACCCAGTAAGAGTTCAGAACTCTCAGATTGGGATATTTTTTCGAGGTCCTTTCCTCCGCGATCCACTGGAGGTTCTTTTTGGGCGTGATCTTCTTGACACCCATGCGTCTAGGTCCTCTGCCGCCGGTGGGTCTAGATTTTCTTAGGTTACCTCTTCTCACCTTGGCCCTTGCAAGAACAAAACCCTGCTTTGCTTTGTAGCCCAATTTTCGAGCCTTGTCTAATCTAGTTGGCCTATCTATCCTTATGAAATTGTCTTCTCTTCTCCATCTCTTTAAACGATTGCGCTGGAGTTCCTTCAAAAAACCTTCTTTTGGCTTTTCCCAGGCCTTTTCGATGTACTTGTACATGCTCGGATGCGTTTCGACAGTCTCTTCTTCTTTTTCTTCGCCGCTGAATTCTTCAGACATATTTATCACGTTCTTCTCGTTTATGGATTCACCCTGAATAGGGCACATCTCCTGCGGGTCATACCCCGCGACTTGGCTAACTTTTACATGCATGTAGTATATATTAGTTGTGTAAGAACTTAAATCAAACGGTAAACAGGTACGGGGGTAATTTTTAATACCACTCCCATAATCGGCTACTGTTATAATCCTTATACAAGGTGAATCGTATGAAAGTACACAGAGTAAAGGGAAAATTCAGAATGGGAAAAAGGAAAGGAGAGTTCCAGCGCTTTTCCAAAGAGATCATAAGCGAGACGAGAGAAGAAGCCATAGAGAAAGTCTACTCACTGTTTGGGAGTAAGCACCGTACTAAGAGAACGAACATAAAGATCTACGCTACCGAGGAAGTAAGCGAGGACGAAGTAGAGGATTATTTGATAAGAACCAAGATTGAAAAGGAGGCATGAATAGAGTGGTTAACCAACATGAGTTACAGCAAAAAGTATCGACCTTGGAAGCGATGAGGAATCAAGTGGAAGCTCTGCAGCAGCAGAAAGAGTTATTGAACGAAAAGATCAAAAGACACGACGAAGCCAAAAAGACAATGGAGAACTACAAAAAAGAAGACGAGGGTGCAGAAGTTTTGGTACCTGTAGGGGCCGATTCCTATATATATACTGAAGTCAGCAACAACGAACAGGTCTTGATAGGGCTCGGTGCCGAACTTTCGGCCGAAAGGGAAATAGAAGACGCATTGAAGATAATCGATAGAAAGAAGGATAAGATCGGAGACGAAAAGCAGGAACTTCAGGAAGATATAGATGAATTGAACGAGAGCGCAGACGAACTTGAAAATGAGGTCAGACAGGAATATCAGGAACTGCAGAGAAAGCAGCAGGAACAGCAACAAGGCGGCGGACAGGTCTTACGTTAGGATCAGCAGGCCATGAAGGCGAATTCACACTTTGATCAGATGTAAATATGTTTGAGAAATTAAAAGATAAGTTATCCGGATTGACGAAATCTAGCAAAAAGGAGGTGGGGGAGTCACCGGAAGAAGCCTTTGTCGACGGATGGGGCTCGAAGATAAAAGAGAGTAAGATAGAAGACATCCTTTGGGATCTGAAAGTATCTCTTCTAGAGGCCGATGTGGCTTTACCGGTTGCTGAAGAGATCCAGGAAACTGTCAAGGAAGATCTTGTAGGGGAGAAGATAAGCCGGAAGTACGAGATGAAAGAGGTCGTCGAAGCTAGTTTAAAAAAAGCGGTTAGATCCGCACTTAAAGTCGAAGAGATCGACTTCGACGAAGAGATCGAAAAGGCGGATAAACCCTTTTCTATAATGTTCGTCGGAGTGAACGGGACCGGTAAAACTACGACCATCGCAAAGATAGCTAAAAGGATGCTGGATCAAGATTACAGTTGTGTTCTCGCAGCTTCAGATACTTTTAGAGCCGGAGCCCTAGAACAGATACAGCAGCACGGCGACAACCTCGGCGTGAAAGTGATAAAGCATTCTAAAGGCAGTGACCCGGCTGCCGTTGCATATGATGCTCTGGAACATGCTGAAGCAAGGGGTAAGGACGTTGTTCTGATCGATACGGCGGGCAGGATGCAGACCAATCAAAATTTGATGAACGAGATGGAGAAGATCAAGAGGGTTGCAGAACCAGATATGATAATCTTCGTAGGCGATGCTCTAGCAGGTAACGACGCCGTAGAACAGGCTAAAGAGTTCGAAAAGTCCGTAGGCATAGACGGTGTGATCTTAACCAAAATCGACGCCGACGCTAAAGGAGGCGCAGCATTATCCATAGGGCACGCAGTGGGAAGGCCGATGCTATTCGTTGGGACCGGCGAGGATTACAGTGACCTCGTCGAGTTCAACGCTAGATGGATGACTAACAGACTTTTCAACGGCTGAACTTGTTTCTATACTTTATTTTGAACATGGAAGAGAATGAAAAAGAGAAAAGATGGATCAAATTATCGAAGATCCTGCCCAGCGAGCTGTATCTCAGTTCTCAAAGGTTGAAATATGTAGAAGAAAACAAAGTAGATATAGGTCCGCTGCCGGTCAAATATATCGGTGATAAGCTCTTTTTTACCGACGGTCATCACCGAGCTTTTACACTCTGGAAAAGAGGGGAACACGAAGTCGAAGTCTATGAAGACAAAGAGGATATGGACTGGCTGGAATACTTGATCTGTGTTGATTGGTGTGAAAAGGAAGGTTTGGAATCTATTGCGGATCTAAAAGATAGGATAGTAGAAGAGGGAAAGTTCAAAGAGTTGTGGATAGAAAGATGCCAGAAGATGCACGATCGCGTCGATGAAGATGTATTCCGATTTGTTCAATTCCAAGAAGAGGATGATCCGGATGTGAAAAGCGATATTTGTAAAAAGATATTAGATGAACTTACTGAATATTTCGGCATTGAGAAAGCCGTAGGGGATCATATTAGAAAAGTTAGAGACATGTATTTTGTATCCGCTAGAATAGGGACCACGGTCGTGGGCTTTATAGCTCTAAAAGACCACAACGAATTCACCGGCGAGATCTACGTAGTGGGTGTGCGTGAAGAACTTCAAGGTAGAGGTATAGGGAAGAGGCTGGTCGAGGAGATAGAAGATGAAGCTGAAGATCAGGGAAAGAAGTACCTCACTGTTAAAACTCTAGCGCCGTCTCATCCCGACCAAGGTTATAGAAAGACTAGAGCGTTCTATCGATCCAGGGGATTCATACCGTTGGAGGAGCTACCTACTCTATGGGATGAAGGCAATCCTTGTCTGTTCATGGTAAAAGCGTTAAGATGATATAGCTGTTCTTTTCAACAAAGACTATTTTTTCCGCAGATAGGCGATCCCGTCTGGATGTATGCCCGCGTCTATACGTTCAGGTTTTTCTTCCAATTTTTTAACATCGATGATGGAGATATCGTTTGTTTTGTTATTTGCAACGTACGCTTTTTCGCCCGAATGATCGAAGACGACACCTCCAGGCCATACTCCAACAGGTATCCTTTTCATCTCCCAGGGAACTTTATCTCCATCACGGTCAAAATCCGTTTTTACTACAGAAACATCGTTGGATTCCCTGTTAGGGATGAAAGCGTACTTTTCGTCTGGTGAGAAAATTATCCTGATGGGCGTTGTTCCGAGCCTTCTTTTGTACTCCACTTCGTACATATCAGCGTCGATAACATACAAGGTTCCATCTTTCTGGTTAGCTACATAAAGCATTTCGCTCTCGGAATGAAAGGCGGTGCCTTCAGGTCCTTCACCTACTGGGAAATGATTGACCACTTTTTCCTTTTCGACGTCTATCACTGTGATGTTATCGCTTCCTATGTTAGGTACGTAAACTTTATTCTCGTCTTCGGAGAAAGTGATCATATGGGAATGTTCTTGATAGGTTGGGAAATGCTTCTTGATCTTGTCCGTAGAAGTGTCTATTATGAAGATCATACTGCTGTAGGTGGAAGCTACATACAGCTTACTCCCGTCTTTGGTCAATCCTACGCCGTGGGGGAACTCAAAATCCCCGTGCTCTATTTTATCTACGATCTTGAAGTCTTCGTTATCCATAACGTTGATCTCGTTTCCTAGAGAGCAAGTGATGTATGATTTTTTACCGTCAGGCGTCACTGCAATCTCGTGTGGATTGTGTCCTGTTTCTACCCTCCTAATTTCTTCTCTTTTTTCCAGGTCTATTATTGAAACACTATCTTCATCCTTATTCAGAACTATCAAATACTCATCCAATTCATCCATCTTTTTACCTCAAGGCTGTATGAAGACTACTCCTATCTAATTCTTTTTGAAAGAAACCGGTTAAAATATTGCCAAGGCGAAAAAGATAAAAACGATGTCGTCCTTGAGGTATATGGGTGCTATCTTGAAGCACAAAAGAAAAAGTAAAAGAAAGAAGAAAAAAACTTGTGATGTGAAAGGCTGTGACGAAGACAAGAGAAAATCACTTTCCGCTAAGAAAGTTACCAAGAAAACAGACTTGAAAATAGATAGTTCGGGAAGAAAGGCATATCTGTGCAAAGAACATTACAAAGAATACAAAAAAGCAACTAAAGATGAAAGAACTACCAAAAGGTTGAACTGGGATTGACTAGTTTCCGCCAAACCACAAACCCTCATAGGATTTTGAGTGTGAGATCTCTCCCTAAGAACTATTACAAAAGTACAAAAGGGAAAAGTTCTTTTAGGGTTGTGTTACTTTGCTATGATATAGTGAAGGTTGTGAACCCAACCGAAACCGATATGTGATCAATATGTACGGAAGAATTTCCCCCTCGTCTAATTGCGCGATGGAAAAGAAATCTACAATGATAAACCTGCTACTCTTCCTGCTATTTGCCCTTATATTTGAACCCGAGAAGGCAAAAAGAGTAAAGCTTCCACGAACACAGGTTGAGGAGCATAAAACTAGAGGTAAGAAAGGAGAAGAATGGATATCTGAATATACAAAGGCCCCGGCTTTGGAAAATGAATATCAAGAAGTCGTAGAGTTAAATCCTATAAAAGAGCCCTTCAGCTACGCTCGCATAATCTACGATGAAGAAAAAAATGAACACATATATCAGGGTATAGAGCCCACTCTACGGGAAGATGAGAAAAAACTTTTGGAGAAGATCAAGGACACTCTAGACAGGACTCTTTCTTACGAATGGAGAACAATGCAGACAAAGGATAAAGAGGAGTTTATTAAAGAGTCCGTCAAAAGCTATATCGAGAGTAGAGGCATGAGAATAAATGATATGACTGAGAATAGGATACTATACCACATAGTTAGAGATTACGTTAGATACGGTCCCTTGGATATTCTGATGAACGATGAGAACGTGGAGGACATATCCTGTGACGGGATCGGTATCCCTATCTTCATTTATCATTCAAAATACGAATCTATAAAGACAGACGTCAAGTTCGAAAATGAGGAAATACTCAATTCCTATATAATTCAACTGGGTCAGCGATGCGGTAAACAGGTCTCGGTATCGCAGCCTATATTGGACGGGACCACTAGAGAAGGGCACAGAGTTCAGGCTACTTACGCCGATGAAGTCTCGACTAGGGGTTCCTCTATCACGATAAGGCGATTTAAAGAAGAACCGTTCACGCCTGTGAAGTTGATAAAATATAACACTGCTAATCCAGAGATGATAGCTTATCTCTGGCTCATGGTCGAAAACGAAAAATCATCTATCGTTGCAGGGGGTACGGCATGTGGAAAAACGGCCACTTTGAACTCCTACACTCTTTTCATCCCTCCGGGGTTGAAGATAGTTTCTTTGGAAGATACCAGAGAGATCAATCTACCCCACGAGAATTGGATCCCAAGCACCACACGTTCCGGAACAACCATGAGTCAGGGGAAGGGAAGGGATCCAGGCGAAGTCAACATGTACGATCTGGTCAGGAACGCTTTGAGGCAGAGACCCGACTATATAATCGTTGGAGAGGTTAGAGGTAAAGAGGCTCATACTATGTTCCAGGCTATGGCTACGGGCCACGTTACATACAGTACAATGCACGCGGATTCTGTACAATCCATGGTACACAGGTTGGAGAATCCTCCCATCAATTGTCCTAGAGTTTTACTCACGGCTCTCAGATTCGTCATAATCCAGACCTTTGCTAGAGTCGAGGACGAGCAGGTTAGAAGGATACGAGAGATAACTGAGATAGTGGGTTTCGAGCCGGAGAGCGATGAGCTCATCACCAACACCGTTTTCAAGTGGAACAGGCAAAACGACAGTTTCAGCTGGCAAGGTCACAGTTATAACTTTGATGAGATCATGACAGCAAACAATTGGACCCAGGAAGAGATGATGGAAGAGCACGAAAAAAGGACCGAAGTCATTGAATTTTTAGTTGAAGAGGACATGACGCATTATAAGGATATCTCCAGGATCATCACATCTTATTATAAAGAACCAGATGAAACTCTAGCAAGGATAAGAAGAAAGAGAGGTGAAGATTGATGGCTGAGAGCGGCGACGTATTCAGCGGATTCGAGTTCAAGGACGAATCATTTTTCTCTTCGAAGAGGGCCGAAGTTACGGATCATATAGAAAAATACGGTCCCCACGTAAAAAGACTGCCTAAAGACGCGGTGCCTGAGTATCTTACGCTCACACCGTATCAAAAATTCTGCTGGAAGATGCTGGGGCCCTTGGTTGAGAGAAAGGACGTTCACGACGAGGAACTCGAGGCCAATCTCACGAGAGCTCATATGAAGATACGTGTTGAGGAGTATATCGCATATGTTTGGATGAGTACCGCTTTAGCAGCATTAGGCGGGCTGATAGGCGCTGTTATTTTAGCTCTCGCACTGTCTCCAGTTCTTGGTCTTTTATCTTACCTTCTAGCCATTTTGACCGTCGTGTTGGTTCCAGCGGCTGCTTATATGGGCTTAAAATCTGCACCATCTTTTAAAGCAAACAGTAGGGGCAACAAGATAGACAAGAAACTTTCTAATGCGATGAGTTTCATCGCCTCTATGTCCTCTGCCAACATAAATATAGATATGATATTTAAAGAATTGTCTAAGCAGCCTCTTTACGGCGAAGTTTGTGAAGAAGCAAAATTGATAACAAGAGACACCGAAATCCTGGGGATAGACATATTGAACGCTCTAGAAAGAGCTGCTGACAGATGTCCCTCGGATAATTTTAGAGAATTTCTTCAGGGAGTGATAACCACTTCCACATCCGGTGGACAATTGAAACCTTATTTCAAAAGTAAGATGGAAGAGTATCAGGACGAGAGACGGTTGATGGTAAAACAAAACATGGAAACTCTGGGGATGTTGGCCGAGTCCTTCGTCACCGTTGTGGTCGCGTTCCCATTGTTCTTAGTGGTCATCATGGCTATAATGTCTTTGATGGGTATGGGCGCCGGTGATCCCATACCGTTACTTTATGCGATCGTGGGTATAATGATCCCTGGATCACAGGCAGGATTTATAGCCATAATATGGATGATAAATCAGGATTAAGAATGTAGAAGATAAAGATATGAAGTGATAATATGCCTCGCAAAGAAAAAAGAACTCCGTTCGAGAAATTACTGACGCTTGGATATACTAAAGAGGTACTCATCGGTTCGACAATAGGTGCTGCTATAATGTTGTTCATAGCACTTCTTTCATACCTAGAAGCAGGACCCATACCTCTTGAACCGTTGGATTGGTCGATGATAGCGTCTATGGTCTTCTTCGGACCCGTGGGCATCTACGTGAGTTATAAACAAAAGCAGATAGAGCAAATAGAAAGAAGACTTCCGGATTTTCTTAGAGACGTTTCAGAGGCAGGAAGATTCGGTATGACTCTTGCTGACGCTATCGTAGTTTCTGCCGGAGGACGCTACGGAGAATTGACCCCCGAGATAAGGAAGATGGCGGCTCAGATCCAGTGGGGCGTTCCTGCAAATAAGGCTTTAAATCTTTTTGCAGAAAGGGTTGACACTCCATTGGTGAACAGGGTTGTCGCCATAATCGCTAAAGCCAATCAGGCAGGCGGTAACGTAGCGGACGTATTGACTATGGTCTCTCAAGACGCTAAAAAGGTTCATCAGTCTGAGGATGAACAGAGGATCGCTATGACGTCTTATCTTGCGGTCATCTACGTTTCATTCGCAGTTTTCATCGTGGTTATAATAATACTTAACACCCAGTTCTTAGCTCAGATGGAGCAGGCCGGGGCCGATGTCGAACTAGAGGACGACGTAGCCCAGGAAGCGCCAGGAGGTATGGGCGGTGCAGAGATCCAGGTGCAGCATATCCCTGTCATACAGTATATCTTCACCCTCGCCGTTTTCGCACATGCAGTGGGAGACGGTATAGTGGCAGGCGTACTTCAAACTGGTAAGATCACCAACGGGATGAAGCACAGCTTTATATTGGTTCTAATAGGCTTTGTAGCATTGAGGATAATGTATGGAGGAATAGGATTACTTCTGTGAGATGATTAATATGGCAACGAGTATCGGAGAAAAGTTGGATAGGATAATAGGAACAAAAAAGCCGAAAAAAGTTTACGTTCCAGCGGGTGAGTCCGATAAATCCGCCTACCGAGGCGAGATCACGGAAGTCCCCAAGATCGCAGAAGAGAACGTCAAAGAGATAGAGACAAATGCGGTTGATGATCCTTACACCTACGTTCGTATCAAGTATGATAATACATCTAACGAATACATATACGAAGTAATCGAGCCGCAACTAAGCGAAGAGGAAGAAGAAGTATTGAAAGCGGTAAAAGACCAGATAGTGGATAGAGTCGAGCTGATCTCCCTTGAAAGCAAAGAAGAAGAAGAGGAATATCTTGAGCACAAGACCAAAGAGATAATCAGAGACCTAGACATCACATTGAGGAGAGAATCTAAAGAAAGGATCTTGTATTATGTGAAAAGGGATTTTCTTGGATTCGGTCCCATCGACGTGATGATGAACGACGCGGATCCGGAAGATATCTCCTGCGACGGTGTGGGCATCCCCATTTACGTCTTCCACAGGAAATATGGTTCGATGAAATCTAACGTATCTTTCGATGATGCGGAAGAACTGGATAATTACGTTATATGGTTGGCGCAGAGGAGTGGTAAACACATCTCAGTGGCGGACCCCATGTTAGATGCTACCATGCCCGACGGTTCTCGTTTGCAGGAAACCCTGGGTACTCACGTGACTCAGAAAGGATCTTCGTTCACCATCCGACGTTTCGAAGAGGAACCTTATACCCCAATCAATCTTATCAATTTCCAAACTTTCAATCCAGAGATGATGGCGTATGCTTGGATAGCCATCGAGAATGGACAATCTATGCTGATATGTGGGGGTACTGCGTCCGGTAAAACAACAACTTTGAACGCGATCTTACTTTTCATACCCCCTCAACAGAAGATCGTCAGTATCGAAGATACCCGTGAATTGAACCTGCCGCATGAAAATTGGGTTCCACTTCTCACTCGGAGCGGTTTTGGAGAGGTAGATGAATCCACTGGGAAAAAGGCCGGCGAGATAGACATGTATCAGCTGCTGCAGGCAGCGCTGAGACAGCGGCCCCAATACATGATGGTCGGTGAGGTAAGAGGTGAAGAGGCTTACGTGGTATTTCAGGCCATGGCTACGGGTAAAAGCGCTTATACCACTTTCCACGCCGATGACGTCCAGACCATGGTGAACAGGATGGAGAACGACCCCATCAATCTACCGAGAGCTCTTGTAGGCGCTTTAGACATAGTTGCTCTACAAGCGAAGGTAAAAGTTGGCACCAAGATGGTTAGAAGGGTCAAGGCTATGACGGAGATAGTAGGTGCCGATCCAGATTCTGGAGAGTTGATAACGAACAAAGCTTACACATGGAATCCCGCTGATGATTCCTTCAACTACAGCGGTCATAGTTATATTTATGATAAAGTGGCTCAATCGAAGAATTGGAGTCAAAGAGAGATGGAAAGAGAAGTGAAAAGAAGGAAAATAGTACTCGAATATCTAGACCAGGAAGAGATATACAACTATCGTGACTTCGCACAGGTGGTCACCACCTATTATAGGGATAAAGAAAAGGTGTTGAAGAAAGCCAAAAGCAAATTGGACGATTATAAGAAAAAGGAATTTAGCAGGTCTTGAGAGGTAGTTCACATGTCATCGAAGAAAAAAGATGGAATAATAAAGAGGAGAAGTGTAGAAGAATCGGAAGAGGGAGTTGCAACCACAGTAGGTACCATCATGGCTCTCTTGGTATTTTTGAGCCTTCTATCGTTGATCACTCAACAGTACGTTCCTGTTTGGATGGAGGATAACGAGGCCTATCACATGGAGGATGTTAAAGGGCAGTTCGCGGAGATGAAGGGCGGTATAGACAGCTTGATATTGAATGATCAAATGGGATATCCCCGCTATTCTTCGGTAAGGCTTGGTGCCGAGGGCATACCTCTTTTCGCTAGCAGCAGTCCAGGCGTGCTCAGATTACGTCCTCGTTGGTCAGCTGAGGAAGATAGAGGCATGAGAGTGAATTGGACACACGCAGGAGAGGAGACAATACTGCGGAGTTCAGGCAATCTCTCACTTAGGGCTTATAACAGATATTTTGAAGAGCAGACCATCATATATGAGCATGGGTCTATACTCTTAGAGCAGGACGAAGGCGAAGTGATGAGAGCACGACCACCCATATCGATAGAAGAGATCGGTGGAGACTACAGGATCAGACTCACCATGGTCGATTTGATGGGCAGCGAGAGAGATATAGGTGGCAGAGGTACGGTAGGTGTGACTAGCGAACTAGTGAGTTCCTTCCGTAATTCATACGACGATCCTGGGAACTTCTCTTTCGAGCTGACAACGGCTTACCCCGAAGTATGGAGAAGGTATTTCGAGAATGAAACAGACCTTCCTGCGGACAATGTAGGGATCAACGGAAACACCGTAGAACTCAACTTTGACGAGGAACATGTTTACGAACTGGACATCGTGAGAGCAAGGATCGAGGTCGAGTTGATACTGTGATCTAATATATGATCTATAGACAAAGATCATCGGGGTAGAACACTGGTCGAGACTAGGACTTTTTTTACCACTCCTCGAGCATAGCTCTGCGGATATGCGTGGATTAGCCATCCCTTTATCCTCGAGCATAGCTCTGCGGATATGCGTGGATTGAAAAAAATCTTGAACATTCCAAAATTATATAAAGGATATTTTTGTTCTTCCAAATCCCATGACCAAGGGTTTGACATCCAAGGCCGCCGAAGAGAGGCTGGATAAATATGGACCTAATGAATTAGAGACGGGTGAAGAGACAACACCTTTAGATGTACTTTTGGATCAATTTAAGGAGAACATCTTGATCTGGATATTGATGGTCGCCGCTATCGCATCCTATGCAGCTAATGAGATGGCCGAGTTCTATTTTGTTGTTTCAATAATCATAATTGTCGCGGCAATGGGCTTCATACAGGAATGGAAAGCAGAAAAATCCATGCAGGAACTACAGAAGATGGCCGCTCCGGCTGTCGAGGTATATAGAGATGGAAAGATCAAAGAGATAGAGAGTAAAAATTTGGTACCTGGTGATGTGGTGACTTTGGAGATGGGGAATAAAGTTCCAGCGGATGCCGAGGTGATCCAATCTAATAACCTTAAAGTGGACGAATCTATCTTAACGGGTGAGAGCGAATCGGTGACCAAACATGATGGCGATGAGATCTATTCAGGAACAGTGGTTTCAAGGGGAAGATCTGAAGCTAAGATCACTAGAACGGGAATGGAAACTAAACTTGGAGAGATAGCGGGAGAACTTCAAGAAGAAACTGTAGATACACC
>SL_8KL_010_SEDDRAFT_10000236_pt1 | contig 47433 bp, 96 predicted proteins | sample SodLakKL_010_SED_4_FD_11160 | JGI IMG/M metagenome (IMG submission 11160)
CATATTCATTTCATACTTGGGTATTTTAGCTTTTGGTTTGATGGGTTAGGAGTACACACCGACCTGGCCACACCCAAATTAACACCCGTTATTTTGCAAGAGCACATAACAACTTAACGGGAAAAGGGAGTGACGTGTTAGAATAACGGGCGTTAATTCACTCCACGCAATATTTAACGGGCCCGGGAGCATGTCTAATAAAAAAATCAAGGGTTGATTCCGGGAGGAAATTGAACTTCACCCTCTAAGAACTCCTTTCTAAGTTCGAACACCCCCTCTTCATCGTTCTTCGCACCGTAGTCGACTATTTCTTGGAAATCTATGTTGACTTTTACCCACATATCGTTGTGTAGTAACCAGTAAATACAGTTTTTCTTTACGCCACATACTCTTCCGTTATTCTTGATGAACTGAATTACATCTTCCTCTGGTATGTCATGTTCTAGGAGAAATCTCTGGTGTGGGCTCAAGTCTTTTCGTTTTACCATAATAGATTCCCGTAAATGTTGTGCTGTTTAAACAACTGAAGATATTTTCACTTTTTTATCGCAGTGTTCGCAGTAAACCTGTGTTGCATCCGGTTCTCCACGTACTTCGTATCCACATTCAGGACAGTTTGTTCTATGTACGCCTTCACGGACTGCTTCTTTCATCCGCATGCTGAGTGGCCTTTTCTTAAGATCAGGACGTATAAACTCAGCCTTATCGTATGCTTCTTCTATCATTTCCCCGGCTTCGTCTTCACCCATTTCACTCAATTTGTTGATCACGTCTTTGTCTTTTCCCTTTTCTAGAGTTTTTCTTTGCATCAGCCGGTCATTTTCTCGCAGATCTATCGAAGCGGATATTTCATCTCCAGACGTTACTTCTAAGGTGAGAAAAGCGCTACCGGTTGTGGTTACATGTATGGCATCGGGATAGCTTCTCTTGTAAGATCCCAGATAGGCGATTCCATTCAGGTGGGTTTCAGACCAGTACTCATATAGATTTTCAAATCCTTGTTCTTCAAAATTTTCTATTTCTTCGATTTTTTTGCTCATATTTATGTCCTCCTCAGGATATCTTCTCATCTTCAATTTTTACTTCTTTGAGTTTGAGATCTGGGCAGACAGTTCTTATGTTCCTGCAGCATCCTTCTTCTTGATGGATACAGGGACCGCTGCAATTTTGTTCTTTGTTGAAAGGTGTACCACCCATCAAGACGATAGTATTTCGTTCGTGTTTGCAGTAAGCGACTACAGCGTGTTTTCCTTTTCCCTCATCATTCTTATCATTATCCACGGTTACACCTCAAAGAAGAGAGACTCGTCTCACGCATGTGTGACGAGTCGAAAGATTTTGTTATGGTCGAGATTGATTTAGTATTACGTTTTTGATTTGACGTGTTTGTCTTCGATGTGGACTGCAGCATCGGCTTCGAGAAAGAGAAAATTCGGCTTGAGGGAGAATATACTCGCTTCGAATTTAGTTTCGCAGAAAGGGCAATCAAAGATGGCGGAAAAGATGGACTTTTTCTTTATAGATTCTTTTGCTATAGAGAGCGCTTTTTGTTCGCTTGCCGTGAAGCACATGACGAAAACCTCATAGAAGGGAATTGATTGCGAGTGTTTCCAGGAGCTCTTCGTTAGAGGTGTCTATTTCTGTCATATCTATATAGAGGTTCCAAAGTTCTTCTGCTGTTACGATTCCCCATGCATACCCAGAAAAGACGACCTCTTCACCTTCTTTTATTGCGTACTTAAAGCATAAATGTCCGGATTCGCCCGGCTTGTCGCCTTGTGGTTCTTTTTCCTTTTTGTAGTATTTATCGTTGGTGTTGATTTCGTAGTTTTCTTTCCACAATCCCTCTCTTTTCAGTATTGCTTCGATCAGTTCGTGGACGCTGTTTTCGTTTGGTTCGAGGAAAGCATCTGTTATTTCGAACCTGATGGGAAGGGGTTGGTCTTCCTTTTTTGAATCTGCTATGAGTTGTTCTTTTGCATCTTCAACGTCTTTCTTTGTGGGGGCGTCTCCTGGGATTTCTGCTACAAGGTCAGGATCATCGGCTTTTTTGATGATTTCTTCCTTTCTTTTGAATTCCCATTCGTTTTCTTCGTTATTTTCGTATGTAAAGATTTTGAGCGGATCGTCGTTGACGAAAACTTTTATTTTTATATCGTGTTCTTCGTAGAATTCGTTTTGTTCTCCAAGGGTGACGCCATATTCTCTGTGTAATAGGTAGTCGAAATCGCTCTTACCCGGAGCTCGATGCATTCCATAGTACGTTGCGGATACGTTACCGTCAACGATGAGTTCGAACACGAACTTGGGATTATTGGCGAGACAACCGATTCGTCGTAGGTCGTTGGTTTTTCCATCAAATCTTGCTCTTATTTTTTCTATATTCATGTTTTAGCCTCTATATTTAGTGCTTGATTTTTAAAGCATTTGGAGCTTCTCTCGATTGAGAGGAGAAGCGAGTTTTGTTTGGACGGTGTAGCTCTTATGATTTTGGTGCGAGCAGGTATGCTGTGTCTTCATCGCCCTCTATAAGGATGGGAGAGATGTTAAAGTCTTTTGAAAATCTGACATCGAGTTTAAAAGTAGTATCGCCGAATTCTTCTATCACATCTTTTTTACTGCGAGGGTGAGCACGTATTCTTTTTTCTTTCATTGACTCGATTATTTGTAAGATTTGGTGTTTGCTGAGTCGACCGGTTGGTGTTTGGATATAGTCGAAGTCAGGTTCTACCATTTGGTTTTTGATGTTAACGGACAGAGTTCTTGTTGATCCATATTTTTCACCAATATCTTCGCCGAATCTTTCTGAGATTTCATCGATAGTGCCTTTGATTATGAGGCGTGTTGTGTCGATTCTTCCTGGTTTATCGTCTACGTCCCAAGTTGGGCCGTATGGGCAAGGTTTCTCCATTTCCTCATCAAATTCGCCGTGTTTGTCTTCTAGCTCATCGGCCAGTTCTTTACAGCTCATGGCATGAGCTCTTAGTTGGTCTGGGCTCATGGTGACAGTGAATCCTTCGCCATCTCTTCGGGCTATCTGGAAATAGCCTAAATTCTGTATTATTCCTCCGGTAGTCATCACTGCTTTTAGTTGTTCGGGGTCTTTGTCGTTTTCGTTGTGATCTTCGTTGTTTTCATTTTCATTTTTGTTTTTTTCCGTTTTTTCATCCATATTACACATCTCCTTTGTTCTTTTTATTGGTATTTATTAAGCGATTTTGCCACCACAACTTTCGCAGTATTTCGCTTCAGCATCTGTTTTGTTACCACAGTGTTTGCAGTATTTTTCAGAAATGTTTGCATTGTTTGGTTTAGGTGCAGTAGGTTTAGGAGGAGTGGGTCTCCTATCTTCAGGTGTGGGCGGGTTATTGTTGGGCGTTTTTCCTGGTTCGTTCTTTGTTGCTTTGTTTGCGTTGGTGGATCTTATGTTCTTAAATTTCTGGTCTATATTTTTTACGTTTTTAACTCCTGTAAAGACGACTCCATAGTCTGCACCGGCTGCGGAATTGAATTGAAGATTGCCGAAATTGAGTAGTCTGCCTATGAGTCCTTGGTTGTAGGTGGTGTTAACTACTTTTTCAAGTGGTATTTCATTGACTTTTCTAGTTCCTATACCTCTTCTAGCGAAGACACGTTCGCTCGTTATGGCATGTTGGTATTTCTTTTCTACGAGGAAAGGACTGCCCCCAATAAGCACGAAGAACAGCAGTATAGAGATGGTACACATTTGTCCGAATGATATTCCTGAACTGATTGCGATTATAACAGAGAGGACTGAGAATAAAAGGATCATTCCCAAGATTGCTTTAAGTCCTTTCCCCCGTTGAGGAAACTATGCTTCTTTTTGCTCTATTTCCAGTCCATAGAAGGTCCTCTTCTGGTCCTAAAGATAGCCCATCTGGTTTTTCAGTCATGAATCATTCCTCCTTTCTTTTTCCGACATAGATATACATCTTTTCTTCTTCGAAGTCGATGTATGTGTCGTTGAGACCGTATTCTTCTACTAACTTGAGTACTTTTTTCAGTTTCTCGGAAGTGATTTTGTTTGATATGTCTCCTCTTGTGTTGGGGTAGCAGGAAACGTAGATGCTTAGGCTATCCTTTTCGACTTTTGCGTCCAGTCCAAAGGGGTCGTCTGGGTGATCCTTTATTTCGTTGGCCAACTCCCACGCTTTTGCTTTGGTACCATTGAAGCTCATTCTTTTTCACCTGGAAGTTGATATTCGGGATAGGATCCACAAATGTCGGCGGTTTCAGCTCGGTTGAAAAGCTTGAATACTATTTCATGTGGATCGAGTGCTACGTCGATCTGCATGGTCTTCCATGGTTGTTCTTCTTCGCCGCTAATCGAGACTTCTAGTATTTTGTACTCGATATCTTCATCGAATGCGAGCGAGGGAATTTCTCTTTCGAGGATGTCTTTGGCTTTTTCTATTTTAGTTTCTTGGTCGGCGTTTTTGCTCAACTTCGTTGGGAACGTAAAAGTATATGCTTGCTTTGTTCTCATAATATACACCTTTAAAGAGTTTTAAGCGATTTGCATGGTGGCATTTCCGTTCTTGCGCCAATTCTCCAAAGACTCGTCCAGATTTTCTAGGTTCGTGTTTTGCTTCATGAATTTCTCAGCTTGCTCTAGTGTTTTTCTTTCCATATTCACTTTTTCAGCGTTTTCAAGTGTAACTGTACCTTCGATGTGGGAGTGTATCCTCATGTCGTTATGCAGCACAAAGATTCCTTCCGGGCATACAAGTTCCAACTTGTTTGCCGGATCCCCTATCCAGGGCTCCCTTACCATTTCGTCTTCTGCGTACTCTTGTTGGAGTGAGGCGCGTATTACTCGCAAACGGGTGTTTGGCTTTTCTGTATGCGTAAACGCTTTGACTTCAGGGGCCAGAGCCCTTGTTGTTTTCCAGTTTTCTGCACTGGGGTGTGGTTCCATAAGTGGAGTACCTACCATTTTATCACCCGAGAAGGGCTAGAACCATTTCGAGAGCATCTTTTTGTCCTTTGTGGTACATCTCTGCGGGGTGATCGCCATCCTCTTTCTTTTCCTCTTCTTTTTTGGCATAGGTTTCTTTGTGTTTTTTGAGTTGCTCGGCAACGTCGGTGGGCTTTGTTTTATCCTCATCACCATCCATGACACGTCTAAAGTAGTAGTTGAAGTATTCCGCTTGCAGGTAGAGGACTGTGTTCGGCAATCTGATTGCTATTTTTGGACATCGGCTGTAGTACCTGGTGCAATCATCGTCGTAGTTCGTTTCGAAGTCAGGAGGCATCATTTTTCTTTCAGGTGGATTTGTTTGTGTTTGTTTGTTTGGGAGAGTGTCAAATACTTCCACACTCGGATGGTAATCATCCAGGGCTCTGTTGAGGTTGATATGTTTGTCCAACCCATCTTTTTGCATTGCTTTATAAAGTTCGACCAGTTTTCGTTTGAAAAAATCTTCAACGGATTCGTCTGGTGCGATGTCCCCGTCGATATCTTCTTCTTTGAATATCCACTCTATCATTTTGTCTATATATTCATTATCTATTTCATTTCCCATATTAATCCCTCTATATTTCAAGATTAGTATTCGTTCGAATCAGTTTCTTCTATGTGGTAGTTATCGTAGACGTAACAGCTGATTCCGCGGCCGGACGTAGGAATGTGGTGTTCTACAGGGGTAATGCCTTCTTTTTCCATGAATTTGTCCATGATTAGACCTATGCAGGTTTCTTCTTCGGATGTTAAGGCTTCTTTCCTTGCTTTTCTGAACCGCCTCATGATTTTCTTTTCATTTAGGTCGCTTTTGAAAGTTAACACTCCAGAGAACTGTTGGCCGCCCGGTCGTCCATCATCTATGAACACGGGCAAGACCTGGATTTCGTCTTTATTCATGTATATCACCATTTATTTGAGTTCGATCGTTCGTTCTGATCGTTCTTGTTTTTTTCCGTTTTCGAATTCGATTGTTAGGAGGTCAGAATCGCCAGGGCCTGCGTCTCTTTTGAGATCGACCACTTCACCTTCAACCCCAGTGGGGCTGACAACGGTGTCTCCAACTTCTATTTTTCTATCATGCTGTTTTGGTTCTATCATATTATCTTACCTTTTTTAAGATTTTAAAACCTCATCTCGGCACGAGAGGATGAGGTTGAGGAAGATTAAGCCTGAGATTCGTGGTTTACCAATTCTTTCACTTCGTTTCCTGAAAGATCTTCCACTTCAATTTCACCCGTTGCTATCTTTCGGATGTATTCAAGATTCTTTTCGGTAACGGAGTTCCCGAATATTTGTTTCCATGAGTCATCGTCTTCTTCGATTTTTTCTCTTACGTAAGCTTTCACCTTACCGTTCATGAGTATTGCACTCGGGGATACACAACCGTGTTTTTGGAAGCTTTTCCTGAGCTTTTCTATCTGTTCTTCTATGCTTAGCTCGTCTTTTTCTTCCATATTCATCACCTTTCACGATGGGCTGAGAGGTTAAAAACCTTTTGATTTCTACTTTAGAGAAACCTCTTCCCAAAGCCTTCGAAGTCGGGTTCAGGAATTTCGTTCGAACCGTGTTCTTTGTACGCCTTGATGCACTCTTCTATTACTCACCTTTCGTGGGAGCGTATATCAATTCATTACAGTTTTCTTTGTAGCATTCCCAGAAATAATTCGCTCTTTTTGGCAAGAGCTTGGAATTTCTTTTTCCTCTATCTATTCTAGGCCTTCCCATCGTTTTTCCTCCTTATTTTTCATCTTTAACCGGGCAACCATCTCTGTCCGGGCGACCGAGTCTTGTCCTTTTTTCTTTGCCACATTTCTCACATTTCCAAGTATCCTTGAGGGAGTTGTTGACTTCTTCTGTGATGAGATTTGTTTTTTCCCAGTCGTGTTTGTGATGTCCTTTTTCATCATCCTCTTTCTTTCGAAAGTATTCATGATTCTCTTTTCCTGAAATGGCTCGACGTCATAGTACTTATCTACTGTCCTGGCACACCCTTCGCACACGGGGATCCACCCATCTTTTGGCAGGTAGTACTTACCTATGGCTTCGGTACCATCTTCACCGCTAGTCCCGTTTCCATCAGGGTTGCAGAGCAAACAGTACTTTAACCCATGCCTTCCCATTGTATCTATTCCTCTAACCGCGCTTTTTTGGCCGTTACGGCAGAGACCTTTCTTTTAGTTTCTTTTATTTCTTTTTTCAGGCTTGTGCGTTTCTCATTTAGATTTCTAGTAGCGTTTCTGAGAGCTTTAATTTTGTCTTTTTCTGGAGGAGACTCTAAATAGGATTCACTAACAGCGTTTTTGGCGCAGTCCCTACACACGTATCCAAGTTTATCTTTTCTTACACTGTGTCCTTGAGGATAATGGACGGCACTGGTTTCGTAGAGCGTATGTGCAAACTCTGCGAGATCTATATTTTTTCCACGCAACTCACATTCTAAGCCCGGGATCAAGACCAAAATTTGCTCAACCCCGATTTCTTTGCCAAGGTCTCTAGTATCGCGGTGTTCTTCATTTTTTTCAAATAATATACTTCTCTCTTTTGTCATATTTTTTCACCTTCATTTGACTCTTTTTTGAGGCTGTTGACCATTTCATGGAGACAGTCTCGGCATTTCACGCCGAAGAATATGTTATACACGAGGTCTTCTTTTTTCCCACAGGAACATTTTAGCGACATGATTTTTCCTCAAACACCCATCCTTTTTCACAGTGCTCACATTCGTAGACGCGAGGGGCCATTATTGTTTTCATCTTGAGATTACAGTTAGGGCATCTTCTGAGATAAATTCTCTCGAGTAGTTCAAATTTCCACTTGTTCCAAAAGTAGTACTTGAACACCCATAGGAGTGAATTACTGCGCCTGAACTCAAAACTCGTTTTCAGGCGCTTTATGAGATTCTCGAACATTGTTTCACCAAAGGAAACACATGAATTCAATTTTGTCATCGGTTATTCAGGTGATCTTTCTCAAAGTATTTGTATCGTTCATCCTCAAGTTCTGCCAATTTTTTTCCGACAACTTCACCCATTTTGACACCCTAGTTGTTCTGTTTATCTTGAACGCGGATGATCTCTCGTGGGAAGTTTGAGATGTTTGCAACCTTCCAAACTTGTTCGTCCTCATCCCAAAACTTCACACTGTTTTTAGATATGGGTTTAGCGTATTTATATTTACTGGTTATTTTTTCCCATGTTTTTCTATCGAACCGTAGTGCGACCGGCGTAGTTTCGGTTTTCTTGAAGACTTGTTGGTACCATATTTTCTTACGGACGATTTCATCTTCACTGATGATTACGTCACGCCCGGTTTTTTCGCATTGGTCGCATATTTCATTTTTTGTTTCTTCAGGGAGAAGACCTTCTCCACAGCTTTTACAGAATGGACACATACATTTTCACCTCAAATAGTTTTGATAACTTCCTAACTCATCTAAAGGATGGTTAGGAAGGTGATTTGTTATGCTGTTGGTGGTGTTTTGCAATATTTTTTGTTGTGAAGCCTATGCGGGTTCCTCTAGGAGGTCTTAGTGTCTTTCCAACCTTCTGTAAGGCTTTTGTTTCCGGCTTTGTCTGCCGTCATGATAAAGGTTGGAGCCCATCCTTCTTCGATGAACTTGTCGGCTTGTTCTTCTGTTAGGTTTTCTTCATTGATTAACCACTTTCTCATTTCTTCTTTTGTTTCAAAGACCGGGCTGATGGGCGTGCCTTCGGTTACAGTTTCGTAGACTTGGAAGGCTGTGGGTTTTTCTTCGAATTCTGGTCGGTAGTATTCTGGCATTTTGGCTGGGTTTTGACCGGCCCATTCTCTGTAGTCTTCTAGAGTATCGTCGTATTTTTCTTGATCGGGATGTTCACCTTTATCCCACAGTTCTTTGTTTTTTTCCCATTCTTCGATAGCGCTTTTTAAGCTTTCATCGAACATCGGTTGGTGGTCTCCGTTTTCTTTTTTTGGGTGTTCCCATCCAGGAGGGACACGTCTTATTTCTTTTCCCATTTTTTCACTTCCAAATCATTTTGATTTTTTATCGGTTTCATACCAAATGTCAATATCATAAAAATTCATGAACCTTTCAATTTCATTCATGGAAAGAGAACCGTCCAAGCAACCGAAGTCATGATTTTCGATGAAGTCATGGAGTCTTCCCATCCATTTATTGTATGATTCGCCGTCTTTCAGACGTTTATACCGATATTTAGACTCGAGAATGTTTCCGATGTCCAATGCATCAGGGTTTTCGTGAGTTGTAAAAAGGAGCCCCAATGTTCGTATTCTGACATCACCGTTAAGGTTTGCTATGAGCAGTTCAATATCTTCTCTTTTCACGCTAGGATTTTCTCTGTCCAAATAGTTTTCGTTCACGAAAACAGCGATGTTACGGGGTCCACTTTGCCAATATCCTGTAGTGTTTTTATCCAGATATTCGTTGGTGATCATTTTTAATATATCATAGGCTTCTGCGCTCCCGGTTGCTAGGAATTTGATTAATACGTCAGATATCTTATTGGTTTTTTTTCCTATTGCGTCGTCTTTCATCAGGTCTGAACATCCGCCACTCATTTTATCTAATCCTCTAAACGGTCATTCTTTCTCGAGGTAGAAATTGAGTTCACGCTCAAAATTTTCATCTTTTACAGGGATGATATCGATTTTGATTTCACGATCGAGTTCTGGTGAGTATATTTTATTGTCTAATTCGTTTATTCTCATGAATTCATCGTAGTGCATCTCACCTTCATATCCCACGAGGACATCAAGATCTGAGCTTTCATCGTAATTCCCTTTTGCAAAACTTCCGACAAATCGCATTCTGGTTATTTTTTTGACGTCTTGGTTTGATATGTTCCATCGTTTTTTCCATTCCTTGACAAAATCTTTTACTATATCTTTGATATCTTTTTCTGAGTGTCCGATGATGTCTTCCATGGACATGTTCATGCATCCTCCAATATTGTTTTACACATGGCGCCCCATCCCGAGTCTTCTGAAACTCGGTGGGCATTAGTGAAAAGAGGTGCCATACGCTCCTCTAGGTCGTTGAGTGCGCTCACGTAGGCACCAGGTTTTCTTTTTGCTTTTAAGATGGTCCTGCCGAGGTCTGTTATTTCTTCTTGAATTTTTTCTCTTCTTTTTTCTTTGAGGTTGTCAGCGTTATCGAGGTACAGATAAGCCAGCGTGCAGAATCTGGAAAAGATGTAATTAAAATCTTCATTGTCATTGAGAGGGAGTTTTGATTCAGCAGTTAGCAAGAGTATCTGTTTTTTATTTTTGTTGCTGGTCCCAGCTTTGTTTCTTTCATCGAAAAGAGGTTGTACTTGTTGTCTATAGTATTTTTTAAATTTTTCAAATTCTTCATTTTCAGACATATTTGATCACCATTGATCATTTCAACCGACGGGGGGATTCTCTTCTATGGAATACATCTTATCGAGGAGTATCTTACCAAGGTGGTCATCGTGTTCTGGGCAGACAGCTACAGTGATGCTTGCAAGGTAACGGACAACACTTCGTTTTTCACTACTCTGTGATTCGATTTTTGACCAAGACCATCCTTTTTCTAACAGTTCTAATTCGTTTCCTTCTTCGGTTTCGTCACAGACATCGCATTTAAGGTAGAAGTACCTGCAATCTTCGGTGTCTTCGGGCTTGTGGAAACCCATGTCAATCCTCGAACATTTCGTTTCCTTTCTCTTGAAGTTTGTTCCGAGCCCACCAGAAGGCGATTCTGTATTCTTTTTTCTTCGGATCTTCATCTGTTCTGTTCACTATTTGTAGCGACGGTTTTGAGAGGATCGTTCCCGAGAAGTTGCCGCCTTCTTCGCCGTATGATACGGCTTGATCGGCGAGGTATTCTCTTGCATCGTCGATATTATCAAATTCTTTTTCTATTATATCGCTTTCTGATACTATACCGTCTTGACCGTGAGGGAGTTCAGACGGATTTGGGTTCCGTACTCGAGGTCTTGATCCGTATCCGATGACTATGTATTTAGACATTTTTTCACCATTTATGCGTTGATTTCGTTTTCACATTCTCTACAGATGTAATCGCCTTTTGGATGTGGTTTGTTCATCCTTTTTCTTTCTTCGATGGTATTGGTCGAGGGAATTCTATTGACAAATTTTCCACTACCTTCACTGACGTCGTCTTCACATTCGTTACATATTTCTTTTGTCATGGTATCAAACCTTTGAAGTTTGTAGGTCAAGATTATCCTGACCTGCTTCGTTACAAAAGAGCAGGTCAATAAATTTGAGAGAGTTTAGCGTTCCGGGTCGATTTCGGTGATGTCGTGCCAGCTTTTGTATATCATGCCGTCTTCAGTGCTGATTTCGATACTGTCTTCGCGTTGGTCAACGTTATGAACAGTGCCAATTTTTTCATCGGCGGTTTTGACCACTGTGCCGTGCATGATATCTGACTTTCTCACGCCGTGTTCATTTTTCATCCTTTTCACCATAACACGCATCCGTTCTAAGAGGCTTAGAGCCTTCTTCTCGTGCAGGAACGAAGCAGAAGACTCATACCTCTTGCGCGACTTTTTTCGCCACCTCAATGGCTTCTTCTTCGTTTGAGGCGATGAATGCTTCGGGCTTGTCGTTATCATTGACGTATACACCGCCGTCACCCTTGATGGTGACTTTTTCTATTCCTTGTGGGCGTTTATGTGATCTAGCCATTTGCAGTTCGAAGGGACATAAAATCTTTTCCGCTGCGCGTTTGGCAACTTCATCTCTCCAGGTTCTGATTATTTTTGACATATTTATACCTCTATTTTTCAGGTGGTTCCATCTTTCGCTTTGCTTTTTTCAGATGCAGTAGAGCATCTTCCATATCTTCTTTATATTCGTCCTTCACGAATTTACTTTCTTCGCAGTTGTCGAGGACGATATCGGAAAGTCTTTCGATAGTTGAATCGATATCTTCTCTGATCTCATCGACTTTCTTCTTTGCCTTTTTGACATCCTCACTCGGATTGAGGAAAACTTCAGTACCATTACTCATTTTAGCCACCTTCATTCAAATTTTCTTCTTTTTGGAACGTGTTTTATGTTTTCAACATGTTTCCATTCTTCCTCAACCCTATCGTAGTAGTGCCACTTGTTGTTATGATTATCTTCGTCATATGATTTATCTTTTTCCCTTATGATCAACCTGTCGACGTGGTATGGTTTCATCACTTCGTGCGTTTCTTTATCGGTTTGAAGACCTTGAAGAAGTTGTGTGGCCATTGATAGATTACAGTTGAACCATCTTCTGCTTGCACTTCAGCTTCACTGGGTCCTGAAGCGGTGCCGATATACTTATATTTTTTCTTCTCGTCTGTGGCTTTGAGTTCAGTGCCCGAGATGATGGTTCCGGGTTTCGTTGGGTTGCACATTCCTTCCACATGTTCAAGTATCATATCATCTGTTAGATCTTTGTACACTCCTTCCACTTCATCAAAATAACTGTCCAACCAATAGGGCGAGGAAGCGGATCCGTTCCATGGTATGTTGTGTAGATCTTTGAATTGCTGTTTCAGCATCTTTTCTCCCTTTTCTGTACTTTGTATATGATATTCTAATGTTTCTGCTGTCAGGAGTGGGTTTTCGTTGATGGCAACTTCCCAGAATCTTGTCTCTTTGATTTCTTTGAGCAGATTGTTTTCTTTAGCCCATTTGATAATCTCATCGTTTGTCATATCTTCTTCTGTAGAGAGGTGTTCTATTCTTTTTTCCAGATCACGCGAGTTTTGGATATCCATAATATCGACCATTGAGTTCAATCTCGTTTCAGATCTAGATTGAACGAGAGATTTTAAGGTTCGGGTGTTTTTCATTTATCCTGTTTGATTTTTTCCGTGATTTGGTTACGAAGATTTTTGAGTTTAATGTCATTGACGATACCCCCCTCACTTTCCCAACGGAGTTTTGCACGTTCGTAATCATGCTCAGTTGCGTTTGCGTGAGCGTTGAGAAATTCATCTTTTGAAGGAAAAGTGAGGCCGTAGGCTTCTTTTATTTCTTCTACAAGAGTGTCTGTGATTGTAAACTCACCGACTTTTTCGACGGGCACGGGCCTGGTGTATCGGACTTCTTCGATCACGGGAAAATCACCACTACTTGCAAGGCTCAAGTCTTGGTCAGGGGTTTTAGAGGTAGAATATATTGTGTAGTGTCCCTTGTTGAACTCCTTTGAACCCGAGCAGGCACCTATCACTGCGCCGCCAGGATGTTTTGAAAAGCACAGAACTTCAAGAAAATCCGACCAATAGGTTTTGAATTCGTATACAGGGGTGTAATAGTTGTCGTGGAGGTGTTTTACTTTTTCCACGCTTCTCTCGTGTGGCACGAGTTCATCATTTTCATTAGGATGGAGTGCTTCGATGCAGGTAGGAATGGCTCGATAATATTTTGATTCTTTCAAGGAAAATACCTCCATCAGTTTTAATCGCTGTTTTTCAAAGGATTTTGGCTTTGAAGCTCGGAATCCATGAACTCATCTACTGTCTGTTTGAGTTGTTTCATCATATCTTCACTTTTTCTTCGAATTTCTTCAGCGATGCTTTCATCATTCTTCATCTTATACAAACCTCCTATATTTTTTGATTTCGACCAGATTATCATAGTCAATCTGACACGGACAAATCATCCCCATTTGGAGTGAGTCAGGGGAGTCAATCCAGACGTCTCCCCTACTCATAGATTGGTTTCTTTTGCTTGTTTGATAGTTTTGATAACGCTTTTTCCATAATCAATATTTGGTCATCGGTCAAGAGGACCTTCAGCCCGTGTTCTTGCGTTATTTCATCGATTGTTTCGGCGTCAACCGAGTGTTTTTCAAATGCTAGTAAGGGAATCTCTTTTATCGTATCGTCGATGCTAAACCAACGACTGTTTCAATCGGTTTCTTTACATTTACATCCATATTTTCACCATCCAACCTCCTCTCTTCATCACAAAATGAGAGGGGCATATCAAAATAGTGTTTTTTGTTTTGTGTTTTTTGGAATATCCTGCTGGATATTGGNTTTATTTTGCTTGATGNTGAACTCTTTTTTTACTTTCTTGATGTGCTCGACGCCCTTTTTGGTTTCCATATCTATTGCTTCTTCGAAGTGTTGGTCTAGCATTTCTTCTAATTCTTTCCGTTTTCCTTTGAGTAACCCTGAAAGGTGATCCATGAGATCTTCGTGATTTTCTTGGATTTCGTCGACGTCATGGGGCGTGAGTCCGCGCTGTTCCAATCTATCTTCAAAGATGCCGTTATAGTATTCGTTTAGTTTATCACGCAATTCATTTTCCACGTCACTTTTAGCTTCTCTTAGGGGGTGATTATGGAACCTATCAGAGCAATCTCGGCAAGCCTTTGGTTCCTTTTCGATTCCTTCGTGTGTAAATCTATGGTCCACGTATTCAAACACTCTTCCCGAACCCCCGCAGTTGTCACAGTCATCGTATGCTTTGTATGTTCTAGTAGTGTATAAGTCGGAGTATTCTTCTTTGACAGGGTATTCAAGGCTCTTAGCGCCGTCAAAGTATTTTTCGACTGTTATGGGTTCCTTACTTGCACATTCCCGGCAGATGTCCGGATATTGATCTCTCGGGTCGTCTGTTTGCGGTTCGATAACCCGGAACCTGAATGCTTGTTTGAAGGCATCACCGCATTCCTTACATATTACCATGATGCTTCTTCTGTCTTCATGCAGGGTGAAACCGTCTGGAAGTTCTTTTTCATTCATTTTATCAGACCATCTTATATGGAGTTTTAGCATTCAGGCTATTTTTTCGAATTTTTCTGGCTCGAGTTCCCAAGTTGCATCAGTGTGCTCGGATTCGACGATGAGCTTCTCTACAGTGTTTTCTTTCAGGAGCACCTTTTTTACTTTTCCCGGTCTCTTTTCTTCTTTGTTGAGGACTCTTTGGCCTACTATTGGATGTTTATTTGTGAGCACGGATTCGTTGTGCTGTTCAATAGTATTAAGAACTTCTTTGGGTATATCGTATTGGGATAATGGAATTTTTTCTATTTTGTAGCTGGTTTCGTAGTTGAAAGGCCTGGGCGCTTGTTCTTGAAGTTTTTGCTTTTTATACTCGGCTATTTGCCTGTTAAACACTGCTTCAACGGGGGTGTTTTCAACGCAGTCTCCAAATGCACCGACGGAACGTCTGACCTTCCTTATCACATACACGGCATTCTCTATTGCATCCATGTTCTCCTGGTATTTTTTTGCTTCTTCGGCCAGTTCGTTTATGAGTTTACTCAGTTCTTCTCCGTCTGATTTTTGCTTTTCATCTTCATTTTCTTCGCACATAGTATAACACATCCGTGGAGGTTTATAAAAATTTAGAATCCCTCTCATATCGAATGAGGGATGGGAGAGTTTTGTTTTGATTCATATCAGAGATGTGATCCAATCTTTGATAGATTCCGGCAAAAAGTACCATGCTAATATGAGGAGTCCTACTAGTATTGCCAGGATGACGATGATTTTGATAGCCTTGAAGATGTACCAAAGTACATAAGCGATGATCCCGACGATCAACAGGAGTACGACCAATGCAACGATTTGGGATATCATGGTTACCAAGGAACCCATAGAAGTGCGAATGGTTCTTCGAATTCGATGTTTCTTTTCTCTAATTCATCTTCGAAGTCTTTTATAGTGTAGTTGTTTTCCTTTTTAGCTGTTTCTTCTGCAGAGGAGATCAATGATGGGAGAGTATCGTCCTTTTTTCTATCGATCGAGATGAGGTATCGTTTCTTGGTCTTCTCTTCTTGCGTTCCACGCAACTCTAGCAGGACTTTTCGTCTGGATTCCAAGCTGGTAACGACGAAACCATCTCTTGACTCATCGTAGTCGACAACGAATTCGCCGTTGGAGTTGTCTAGTATCGTCTCTAGCGCATCTCCTGGAGAGGGCTCTGTCCGCGAATCCCAATCGTTCAGGGGTAAACCATACGTTTCTTCGAATTCTTCCTCCAATTCGAGCTTTGCGAGGAATTGTTTCACGTTGTGTTTTGCGACAAAAAACTTTTCGAGAGATTTTCTCACAGTCATCTTAGATCACCTTTACTTTAATGAGAGGGTTTAATCAACCACTCTCGCAGTTCAAAAAAAGAGAGTGGGAAAGGAGAAGGAGTTCTCACTATGCGGAAGTTATCTTCGTTTGAGAATGTCGCTTGATAGTATATCGATAGCTTCTCGTTTTCGTAGGTATCCCGACGTCTTTCTCGATTGTTTCCATCTTCTTGACCAGTTCGTTGAGTTTCTTGACTTTTTCCATCATCTTTTCATCCACCTTGGTATCTAGGTTCTCAAAACACGGCGAGACGCCGGCGTCTTTTGCCTTTTTATTTTTATGATTAATGCTGTAATCGAGTTCGCTTTTGAGGCCGTTGAGACCTCTTATTTGATCTTGTACGATGTCTGCTTTTTCTTTGATTTCTATGTGCTCAAGAGCTTTTTCGACGTCTTTATTGGTAGCTTTTTTTCCCTCTAGTGATTGGTATTTTTCGTACCATTCTTCGAAGTTGAATCCTTTTTCCTTCAGCATTGTTCGAAGTTTATCAGGAATAGCCACGAAGTAGTTCTTTGCGGGTACAAATCTGAAGTGATGGTTTAAGTCTGTTAGAACCTCTTTTTCGTAGTCTAAATTTTCTATGTCAATGTACTTTTGCTGGATGCTTTCTTTTTTCTCTTCCATGAGATTCTTGAAAATCTCTTTGATGTTGTTGATATCGTTTCTGAGTTCGTGCACGGATCCAGATCCCCACATAGATCCGAGAAATCCAGCAGGCATTTCTTTTCTTCTGTCCACACTGAATCCGTACTTTTGCTCGTCAAGCGTTGATTTAGCAAGAAGTGTAATCTCTGCTATAAGGAAACCTTCAGTATCAGGAATTTCGTCTTCGTCAGGAATACCGTATTTAGCTCCAAATGGTTTGTGGTAGGTGGTGTTTTCGACTGTAGTGACGGGTTCTGGACTTTTTGCTTGGTTTGTCGTCTTCTCTTTTCCATCATCATCTTCATCTTTTTCGAACAACTTTTTTTGTTCCATCTTTATCACACTTTGATTTTTTCTGTGACGGTTTCCTTAGTATAGGTCAAGGATGTGGATACGAACGAGAGTGGTGCAGAGACAAGGATCATCGCAAATAGGATTGTTTTATCTCTACTATTTTTGATTTGGACTATTTGTGTAAACAACCAATAGGCCAGGACACCTAATATTATCCAAACCAAGAGCACTTTTAAAATCATGGTTTCATCACCATCATCATTTTTTGAGAGCAAACGAGAGGCTCTTCCGTCGCTATAGCGTATACGGAAGACCGACAGGAAAGTATTTTTTCGTTCCGATCAGCCGAAAACCCTAGGACCTCTTCCGTGACCGGAATCTTTCTTGTGTTTTCTAAGTTCTTCTTCGAGTTCTTTGATTCTTGTCTCTAATTCATTGACTGTTTTCTTTAGTTCCTTTACTTCTCGTTGTAAAGTTCTCCGACTGACTTGTTTTTTCTCGTTCGTTTCTGTCTCTTGTTCCATTTCCTCAAAATCCTGCACGGTCATGCTTTCATTTTTCTTTCCGTCTTCAGACGATTCTTCCATCTTTTCACCTCAATTTTTTTCGACTAATTTTCCATCTTCTTCTTCGTGAAATTCTTTATCGCAATCATCGCAGCTATGGCTGATCCCATATCCTGCAATTATCAGGCCAGATTCACGTTTCATATTTCCCCCGCAAAAGGGGCATGCTCTTACTTTGCTGTATGCGTCCCAGTAATCTACCCCTTCTGTCATCTATTTTGGCACCTCACTATTCTTTTTTGTTGTATCGGGTTCTTCATTCGAGTATTTGAAATATTCTTCTGCATACTCTCGGGCGGCCTTTGTTATTTCTTTGTTGTGAGAGTGGAACCAGCCACTGGTTATCTCTATAGTGCGTTCGTCTCCATTGTGTTTGTCCCCGACTTCAAATGTGGTTTCTCTTGGGAAGATAAAAATGAACACAGGAAAGAATATTTCCATCAGAGTGTGTATGGGTTCTATATACTTGATACGCATAGTTTCCCCAATCTTCTCTCCATCGAAATAGCATTTTTCTTTTACCCACACTTTTAGGCCTTTTCTTCCTTTCTTTTCTTCTTCAAAGGTTAGCTCGGGCCAGTCTACATTTTTTTCTTCTTTTGTTGGAGATTTTTCTTCCATTTTAGACACCATTTTTCATTCCTCTTTCTTCTCGTCTTTTCTAAAAACAATGGTCGTGCCTGGTGGTGCTTGGACCAGCTCGTGAGCGTGCTCGACATTACAGTCTTCGTGCTCAAAATCAAATTCTGTTCTATCGGCTAAACAGAAACCGTCGACGTTCATGGCGCATTCGGTTATTTTGCAAAGATTTTCTGCGCCTTCTTCGTCGCCTTCGAATCCTTCACAATCTTCTTGAAGTGGATAAACGACTCCGTCGCCGTGTTGACAAACACAACAGGTCATATTGGGGTTTCTACACCTTGCTGTACCACCTTGTGAAGTGTCCCTATATTCGCATCTATTTCGTTCCATCTTTTTCTTCCTCCTTTTCTTCGAATCCTTTACAATCTTTTTGAGCCGGGAACAGTACGCCGTGTTTTCGGCCGCATATATAGCAGTTCATATCATCGTTTTCGCATTTGACTGCTCCATCGTTTGAGCGGTTTCTATATTTACACTTAGATTCTTTCATTTTATCTAATCTTTCCAGATATCGAGTTCTTTCATCTCTTCTTCTATTTCAGTAGGTGTTGCACCTATCAGGAACGCACCACACACCGCTCGGCACATGTCTTCTTTGGTGTGGTTGCGGCATATCTTTGTGATTTGATCTAGCCCGGGATGTTTTTCTAGGAGTTTCTTTCTCATTCTTATATCGCTACATCCAAAAGCCTTGTGAAGTATGAAACCGGCCTTTGAGATGAACCGGTGTGCCCCGTTCATTTTGATTTGATATCCGGTTTTGGTATGTGGATTTTCTTGGATGAATTCTTCAACTTTTGACTTTTCAGGCTCATTTCTTCTCAGGCAGCGGGAGTGCACATCGATGTTGAACTTTGGAGCATAGTTTCCTTCGGAATCCACATTGAATTCGCGTGAAAGAGCGCCTTCTACAGCCTCTTCGGCACTTTCAAGGAGATATACCGGTCCGTCGATGGTGACGGTAACAGACACTTTATTTTGATCTATCTGTTCTAGTTCTTCATTTTCCATTTATTATCCACTCCTTAGATTTATCTTCTTTTCCAGCTTTTCGATCCCTTCAACCTGTTCTATCTCATCAGGGTGAACGCACCAGTTCTCCTCAGAGAGTTCACCCATAAGAGTCAGAAGATTTTTTGCGGTATTCACATCTATTTTGATATCATCTTCTTTGAGCATTTCTGTGATGTCTTCGTGTTTTATAGAGATATGTGTTTGGTGAGTGGATAGTTCAAATGAGGGAACAGTGGTAGAGGGTGGCCACACATTTTCGTCTATTCCTTTTATGTTTTTAAAAATATGATTCATGTCTTCTTTTCGCCACACATTGAGCCATTTTTTGAGTATGTAGACGAGTTTTACCGTTTGGAAACGGTCGATGATGACAAAATCGGATGTTCTATCTTTTTCTAAGGAGCGTGGATATTTTATCCAAAGACCCGATTTTCCATCGATAGAATCCATTATGCTTATGGTTTTTTCCTCGTCAGTGATGGAATCCAGGGACCAAACTTCTTCAGACATTGTTTCACCTAATTATGCATCCTATGAGAGGTTTTTCGAGGGTTCTCTTCTAAATTTGCGTTAGAGCTGAGGATGAGGAGTGAGAAGATTAACGAGTTCATAAGGCCAAAGATGATCAGAGGGATAACGGTGGTTACGTTGGGATTTGCATCTTGGTAGTAGAAATAAGTTGGGAGTTGCCAAACCCCGAATATAACGAATACCAGGGCATACACAGGTATTCTTCTCCACCGGCTGGTTTTTTCTGTATTGTTCTCATTTTTTTCTGTATTACTTTTTTCGCTTTCTGAAGGATTTTGTCGTGCGTTTCCAGTCGCAGTAGAGACCGTTAAACTGGGAAAGAGTCCTTCTGGGCACCGGTCGTCCGGGTTCCTGATGCCGTGATTAGGGCATCTAATTTTCTTATCCCCGATCCGGCGGCCGTTTTCGCAGGCGCCACACCGTTTTTTGCTATCCATTATATCACCCGTTTAGAAAACTTCATATCCCCCCCAATCTTCACCACACTCTTCACATTCGAAGAGCCCGGGCCCTTTTTTCATGATGTTTTCGCCTTCTTCGCAATTTGGACATTTCATATTTTCACCCCAGTTTGGAGCATCTTCTTTTGGTTCGGCATTGTTTAGGCGATATTGAGTTTTTAGTTTTCATAGAACAGGGTGCGACATTCGACGCACCCGTAAGCATCTACGGTCGTATCAATGGGATTCACACCCGGTGGCATTTCACCGAGTGGTTCGATATTGATCGAATCACACACCGGACATTCAGGTGCTTTTCCATTGCTCTTTTTTGGACCCATCTTCTATTACCTCGTATAGAATTCTAACTTTATAAACTTTATCGCATTTTTCGTTTTCTTTAAAGGTTTCTGAGGTTCTACCTTTTATGTCTTCAGTGATACCTCTACATTCAATGATATCCTCGTCTTCGATATAAGTATGTGGAAGAACATGACCGCACGGAAGAGATACGTATCCTTCGCATGTAAATTGGTTCATTGCATCTTCTTTTTCATCACTGATGTCGATAGAAGCGATTTTTTCTTCCATCTCTTTAAGATGCGTTTTCATTTCTTTTTCGTTGATCTCTGTAGGTAACCTCTTCGTCGAGGAGAAGTTTTCTTCTTGTTCAAGGTAAAGATATGTAGCCGCAGTTTTCAGGTCCGAGAAACCACTTAATATTTCACCGATCCTCTTTACTCGTGGATGTAATTCATATGTTTTGTGTTCGACCTTTTTGATTATTGGTGGTAGTAGTCGTAGTATATATGGACTGAGGATGCCAAACCCTTTTTCGTACTTGAAATCTCCAGGATCATTTGGAAAGCCATCGAGGCACTTCGAGATGTAGATGGCGGACGAGATTTGGCTGGAGCTTTTCAGACCTAGTCCGTCGACGAATGAAGCTATCCTATCTTGGTAGTTGTTCATATTTGACACCTTTTTTTGGATGTATTTACTTAGTATCTTTTTATGGTTATTACCCTTTCCGCTTCAGCGATCATAACTCCCACCATAGTACCCACGAAGAACCCTATCAATCCAGTGATGAGGGTGAGGATCAATATCACTGATGGTGGTTTTTGGAGGAACCCGGAAAAACCACCGGGTATGTCAAATAATAGGATTCTAAAGACGACCAGGATTGATGATGCGTAGATACCGATCAAGACGAGTACGTGTTTTTCCATTTAGTCTTCCTCCACGCAGTCATCACATATGAGTTCTCTATCCTCTGTAGTTGACCACCCACTTCTGTAAAGGGAGTCTCTCAGGTCGATTTTTATCAGTCCGTCCCTTTCAGCACGTCTCAGGATGCGTTTCAGTTGTTTCAACGGCGGGGGCAGGATGGTACGGTCTGTTTGCCTCTCCTCTTTGACTTTTTCCCACATTTTATTCTGCAGCTCAGGGAGAGAATTTACTTCTTTTTCCTCATCGAGGACGGCAAACAGAATTTTTTCCGTGCAGATAGTTTCTTTTGTTGATTTCATCTCATCACACCCCATGTTTTTTGCTTTCTAATCCGTTGCCACTTTTTTTATTCCACTCGATGCCATCACCCATCATATCGCTGGCAAATAGATGGTCGATTTCTCTTTTTTCTATTTTTGGCCTTAAATCCTTATCCTTAAAGTCGACATCACCACGTTTTCTGATAACTCTCGCATATTTTTTTGCCAGTGGTTCATTACTTGCGATTGCGCACAATTCTATCTTATGGTCAACTCTATCAATGGACCATACAAGATAGACAACGGGTTTTTCGTCTTGCGGGAGTTCGGAAGGATTCCCATCAAGCACCTCTGCTAGATCAGTCATTCAGGTTTCCTCCTCACTTTCATCCCAATGTTCGTCGTGTTCGTTGTCCCAAACTTCTTGTAGGGACTTGAGCCCTGGTATTTCACTTATATTTTTTCCCATCTCTTCTTTGTTGTTATGGATCCCACCCCGTTCATCTATGACATTTTTCTTGAGGGAGATATTTTCAGCTGATTTTTTGACCAGAGAGGTTTTTACAAGTTGAATCGGTTGCAGGGATCCGAGTAGATTTTCGAGTCGTTTCATCATCTTTTTGGCTTTATCTTTCTCACAGACGGTCAGTCTGATTTCGTAAGAGGTCATCATCACTTCATGATCTTCATTATTCTTTTCATCTTCCTCTTTCATATCAAACCACCTTTCCATTCATGGTCACATTCATTGCAGTGATGTTTTCTGCGTCCAGCATCCCCGTAATACCCGCTGTTGTCGGGTACGATTTGCCAATCTTTGCTGCCGCATTCAGGGCAAGACCTTTTCTCATCCTCTTCATTTTTTGCATCTTTCTCCTTTGCGGTGTCTTCTTTCTCTTTTAGTTTTTCAAACTCTTCACGGATTTCTTCTTTACTTAGCCCTTTCGGGTTTTTCATATCACTGAAGCGGTACCAGTGTTCTTGGTACGATTGTATCAGTTTAGCGATGCGTTGTTCAACACTCCTCGTTTCAACTTCAGCTTCCAGGAGCGGGATGTCGACACCCACTCCATGGATCAGTTCTTTCGCTTTTTCTAATTTTTTAACGTTTTCATCTGTTTCTTCGTCCCTACTTTTGTAGTGTGGACAGGAATCTTCGTCGTAACCGTAAGGGCAACGAGAGGGAAGCATATCGTGTTTACAATTGTCGGATCCTATTTCCCAATGGGCGCAGTTTCGTTGTTTTTCATCTTTCATAATTTAATCACACTCCTCATTCATCGTGATTTCAACTGTCTCTTCTCCTTCTTCGATGCTTTTGATGATCAGTCTTGCAAATGTATCGAGAACACCTCTTTGGCCAACCATTTTCCTGATACCGAACCCCTCTTTAATATGTTGAAAAGCCTCTTCGCTCATTTCCAACTGGATAGTGTAGGTTTTTTCATTGCAACTTTTTGTCATTTTAAATCACCCACCTTCCTTTCATCAGATAGGTCTAGTGACTCAACTAATTTTCTGATGATATTTTCTCCCATGTGAGTGAGTGCGTACAATTCTTTGTTTTGTCTTTGGATGTGCTCGAGCATTTTGAGTTCAACGAGTTGATGCACGGAATCAGAGATATCGTCGACGTCGAGTTCATTTTCCATCTCTTTGATTGTCATCTCGGCGTTTTCTGAGGATTCGGACTCTTCATACAGCAAGGACATCACTATAAATGTATATTTGTCTTCAACGAAGGCTCTGGACAAATGTGATTTTAATTCGTCTCTCTCTTTCTTATCATTTTCCATCGCTTTTCGCATGATTTTTGACGCTAGGAGGGAGAGTTCGTCTACTCGTATGTGTTTTTCTTTTTGCTCTCCTACAATACTGAACTTTTGCAGATCTCGCTTTCTCTTCTCGATGAGTCTGAGAACCTCGGAAGTAGATATTTTCGTCATCTAATCAGCCTCCTTTGGGCGCTGTACCTTTTGAGGTATTTCGAAACCTAAGTCGTGTACGACGGTATGTCCTGGGGGAATTATGTTTCCAAAGTCGTCCACGGTGGTACCACATTTTGGACAGACGTCCCATGTGATGTCGACGCGGGCTATTTCTCCATCTTCTTCTACTCTTTCTTGAGTACCTTTTTCTTCCATTTCAGATTCACAGTTAGGACATTTCATCATCAACACCCGGCCTCTCGCTTTCAAAGTCATCCCAATCGATATCGTCTTGGTCGATAAGGTTGTTTTGATTTTTCCCATTTTCGTCATACACCTGATCTCCAGTAACTATCCCACCCTTTTCCAGGCAGAAATAATCTGAAAACCGTACGAGTTTAGTATCTGTTTTGTAAAATAAGGGGTAAGCCCTCAACTTTTCACCTTCTTTGTTGATATAGTAATATTCTAATTCATCTTTGTCTTTTCTTACTGATTCAAGGAGTCTTTCCAGAAAGGTTGCGAAATGATCGGCCCTTGCAGGAGTAGATATTCTTTTTTCACACTCATCACAGTAGTGGTCTGATTTAAGATTCCAGTTCCCACAGTGCGGACAGCACTCAAATTTTCGGGCCATTTCAACTACTTCTTCTAGGTTTTCGATGTATGGCCCTTTTTCTTGATCAGGAGACCGATTTTCACACATTTTTCATCCCTCAGAGGCCTTGGACGTTTTTTTGCTCTATTTCGCTTTCTTTCACGATCTTTTTCGTGAGCGGATTATAGCGATACATTTCAGAGTCTCCTTCCGTAAATTCCACGGTAGTGACATCGACATTTTTACGCATTACGGGAAACAGTTTTCCCTCTTCGGTGAGTACGAAGGTGTCCGTGTAGCCCAGGAATTTCTTTATCTTCTCTTCGTGCCCAAACCAGTCCATGGTATTTTCCAACCTTTCAAAACGTTCTGGTGCGAGTATTGTGAATGCGACCGCACCTCTAGTGGTGTAATTTTTTCCTATCTGTATGAAGGCAATTTTTTCCAGATTTTCAGCCATCCCACCGAATTTCCTCTCTTTTTTAGTTATATCATCACGGGACTGTTTTTCAGTCATGTTCATCACCATCACAGCTATCCACATGTTCGTGATATGCTCTTCCTTTCTTATAACCTTTTCCACACATTGGGCAGTTATATGGAAAGTTGCTTTTTGGATGGTTGCGTATGTAAGAATAGATAACCTTTGGTGTTTGTTCGAAGTACTCACTGATATCCTCTCTCGAGTACCCCATGTTATAGAGCTTTACCCACTCTTCGATCGTCTCTTTGGGAACCTTAGAGCGTTGAGACACGCGAGGCACGTCTTCGTTCAAGTCGTTTTCGATTTGTCGAAGTTTCTTTTTCTCGTCGTACTCTTTTGCACATGTATTGAAGTATTGTGGTAAGATAGTTGTTACCCAGGTGCAGTGATATGGATCTTCTACGTAAGAGCAGTCCTCGCATATCTCAGGCGGGCGACGCCTATACCTGTTATTCAGGTGTTTGATTTTTTCTAATGCATACACCCTTGGGATCAGCACACCGTAAAGCTCTTTGCTCAGGCACACCTCAAATATTTCTCTTGGGATCATGGCACGGCCGATATTTGTTACCATCTTTTCATAGTCATCGAGCATTTCTGTTATTTCTTCGGTAGAGAACCTGTGATCTTCGTTAAGTTCGTAGACGAATTTGTAGAATTTATGAAAATCTTCCCGGTTATCCATATATTTTTCAAATTCTTCTTTGTCTATAGAGAGTCCTCTTTTTGACACGTAATCTTCGTATTTTTCGTTAAATACTCTTCTGTCAAGGGCAGATCCCTTTCGCAGGTCCTGGAGGAATTTTACATCTTCTTTGATGTTTTCAGGGTCATCTTCGTTTATACTTGCATCTTTAACGCGGATCATGTGGCTGATTTGTCTGATCATTTCGTCGAGTAACTCCTTGCGTCTTATGAATTTCTCGGGTTCGTTGCTGTATTTCCAGATTTCATCCGATAGGGAAGCCAGGTTAAAGCTCACGTATGGCATGTCTTTGACCCAATAGATGTGATAGTAGGCGAGGTGGTTTAGGTTGAGTTCTTTGATTCTTTCGGTGACAACTTCGACGAGGTCATCCCTTGCTATTTTTTCTCCGAATGTATGGTTAAGTCTTGCTACAGTTCTGGCGGGGGCATTGTTTTTTGCCATCAATTCGATAACGGATTCTTCTGCAGACATATCAAAATCGTCCAGGAGGGATTCGTAGAAGGCCGTGGAGAATTGTTGGTTGAAGTACATCAGGTTCATATGGTTGACATCTCTGAACTCATCGTCGTGGACGGTTTGCCCGAGTTTTCCGATCAATTCGTTGTAACGTGTTGAGTTGAAGATTTCTGCAAAGTCGTTGAGATATCGATTGGATACGAGCAGCATCTTTTTTTCGGGGTCGCTTGAAGCCACGGTCACGATATCATCCAGGAGATCTATGAAGTCGTCTGGATCATATTCGTTTCTCTCGGCGGCTTCAGCGATGTAGTGGATGTCATCAAAAACCACGATATCAGCTTTTTCTATAGCTTCTTTATCGTCGTCGGGAAGGTCTTGACCTAGAACCCTTTCAATTTTTTGATTTTCGTGGAAAGCGTATATGAGGGGGTTAAAATCCAGTTCTAGGCGTATCACAGCTTCGTAGATAATTTTGAGGATTGCGAAGGTTTTTCCGGTACCTTTGTCGCCGACGAGGAGTCGTATATTGTTAGTCTCATTGGAGGGTGAATCATTCACTTCAAAGAAGAAGTCGTTCAACTTTCGTTTTAGTTGTCTATTGTAGCATTCCATTTTCAGGTATCTTTCGGGCCGATACGTTTCGGCTCTTACCTTTGGCTCTTTTTTTGCTTTTTTGTCCGGGAACGGCAGACCCCATTCAGTTACGACATGTGGTCCTAATGTATCTACACCATCTTCATTTATACCTTCTTGTACCATTTTATTTTTCTCCTTTTCGTGATTTATTTCAAGACGTTTTCAAATTTTTTTTCGCAGTTCACGAAGTTGGCCATCAACTTCAGTTAACCGTTTGACCAATTCAGTTCTTTTCTTCTGAAGTTCTTTTATTTTCTCTTGAACCCCGACCTCTTCACACAGATTTTCACCCGACATTTATATCACTTTATATTCTGCTTTTACTTATTTCCTTTAATCTGTCTGATGGTTTTCCCGGGACGATCAGACCACTGGATTTGAGATGGATGTAGAGGGGCACCGTGAGGATAGTAGTAATCAGGAAATTTGCGTGGGGCGGGATCAACACATTGTAAATTGATAGTGCGAGGAAGTTGTATGTTATCACGGTTATGGCTGCAGTTAGCAAGACGATAGTAATGCTGAGAGCGTGGTGCTTTAACGCCCAATGGTTTATTTTCATCTCATTCATCTCCTTCGAGGTTCAGCGTTCGTACGCAAAGAGTTTTCGCTGGTAGTACGAATCAGAGACAGTCCTTATTACGAGGAGACCATCAGCCCTCTTCACAGCTCTCTTTAGAACGATGTAGCCACCGAATAGCATCGGAGAGTGTAGGATTACCGTATCCTTTTCTTTTCATCTCTTTTTTCGCTTCTACCAGTATGTTGTGTGAGTGTTTGTCGATATCGATAGTTTTCGGCACTGTGAACCACCTTGTTGTTAGCATTGTTAGGAACCTTAATAAACTTTTTGAAATATCAGGGATATTTTTGTAAATATTCACTGAAAAGGGAGATTACTAATTTATTTTTCGTCGAGTTTTTTCTGGTAGTATTCGTTGAGTTCTATCAATTTTCTTTTCCAAAATTCCCTCAAAGACTCGTGATCGGTTATGTTGCCGGCGATGACACACGGACCGGGGTTGTGTTCTTGCAGGATTTGTCCTGCGTCACCTAGGCCAAGTGGTTCAGTGGAGTGCCGGAGTGCTGATTCGATTTCCTGGACCTCTTGGTGTTCAAGCATCCACAACCTTGCAATTTCTACAGCATCTGCTTCCTTCATATTTTTCTCACTGATCGCCCAATCCCTGGGTCTTTTGCTGGTTGTGTCGTGTTCTTTTATGAGGGACACCTGGAAATTGTTTTCGTGGCTTTTTTGAACAGTTATAACGAAGCCGGTAGGTCTGCACTCGTGATCGTACAGTTTCCATTTTCCTTCGTTTTCAGAATGGTTGATTATTCTCCAACGGCCTATTTTTGTTAGCATGTGGTCCACCCCGGTGGTTTTCATTTGTCTGTGGGTGTTTTAGTCGTTTTCCTCTTGGAGATGATCTAGTGCAGCGTCACCCGATTCAAAGGTTTCACCGCATGTGCATTCAGCTTCGATGGTGTCTCTTATGAAGTGTTCTTTTTCATCGAGAACTATTTCTTCGCCGTCGACTATTGTTCGTTCTTCTGTCCATTCCCCTTCGAACTTGAATGTAACGGTGTGTTCTGTTCTGTCTTTTAGAGCACTGTTGATTTTGCGAAGTCGGTGACTGTTTTGCCTTTGTGAAAGGGCTTTCTTACATTCTTTGAGGACTTTTTCGTATTTTTCACCACTCTGACTGAGGGGACTCTGTACGTAGGTTTCCATTGCCAATTCGATCGGTACTCTATTTTCGATTATGATGTAGGCCAGAGCTATGCATTGGGAGAGATCCATGCCGCCACCGGTTAGTGCAAGGTAGTAGTCACCGGTTGCTTTGTCTCTCACGACAGTGCAGTTTGTTTGTTCATGGACTTTCTTGATATCTTTCTCACTAGGTTCGAGATCTAAGCCGTAACAGTAATTCATCATCGGGTAGTATCGATCATGGTCGAAGTATTCGTCTGGATCATCGCCATGTTCTTCCTCGAATTCTCTTCGTTCGATTTGCTGTCCAACAAATTCCCAATTCTCAAAACTCCATTCGTTTACGTGTCTTGTTAGCTTCATATTTTTACCTCCTAATATGTTCAAACCTCGCTTCATCTATAGGAGCGAGGTGTGGAAAGGTTTTTCATTTTTCTTCTTCGACGCGTGTAGCCACGACACCGTACTTTTGGCTGGCTTTACGTTTGGCTTCTTTTCGTGTGTTTGCTTTTATACTCACAGAACCACTGACTTTTTCTCCACTGATATCTTTCACGATGTCGCCTTCGTCGTTGACGATTGCTAGCTCTACAATAAACCATCTATATTCTCCCATAGTATCATCTCACGTTTTACATTTAGCCGTTTTCAGGAAAGGGTTTTTTCTTCCATCATCTTTCGGAACTCGGTCAATGAGATTCTTTGGTTGGTGTTGAGAAGTTTTTCCATATGCTCGTCAGGTTTTACTTCTTCTGGCATTGCCAGTGAGTTAGAAGGGTAGTGTTGGATGTATTTTAGCTTGTAGTCTTCTTTCAGTATTCCTTCTTTATCGATGTGGAAGTTGATACTGACGAAGATATTGCATTTTTCGCATTGTACGTATCCTTCCACGAAATCAGCGGCTATCTCATCGACTTGAAGAGAGACGCGTGAATTGGCCACCCACGCATCCTCGCTTGGAAGATGTTCGTTCATGTCTGTGCCGATTTTGAATTCTCTCATCGTCTTGTCGAGATCCTTAGTTTGGAAAGTGGTCAAAAGATTGTCACAGTTAGGATTTGGGCATATCACTTCATGTTTAATACGATCATACATTCCCATAAATATCGCGCCTCAGTTTTGATTGTTCGTGGACTTTAACCAATTTTGTATTTGTTTTTCCATCTGAGACCAGGTATACAGCACTTCTAGAGATTTTTCGTCGAGCACAGCGAGATCTTCGCTTGCTAGCACGCAATGGAGGTAAATAGCATTCCGTCCTTTGTATTTCGCACCTAAGATGATCTCGTAGCAACCCTCTTGATTCTGGTCATGGATGGGGCAATGATCAGGTATAGTTTCTAACTTCATTATATCGCTCTCCATTTCATCATGAGAGCGAGAAAGGATAGGATTACAATTCGGTAGAGTTTCGTATTCCTTTCAACCACCTATTGAGGTCGTCTTTCAGTGGTGCTCGATAATCATCATTAACATGGTCCCTGTATGGTTCGTACTCGTCGATCAAGGCGTTTATCATATACTCACATTCTTTGAGCTGTTCGGTGTTTTTTTCACCGTTTGTTCTCATTTTAAGAAGGTTTTGAACGAGGGAAAAACGTTTTTTGGTGAGTGTTTTACGGCAAAGTTTGGAATAGTCGTCGAGGATGTATCCTTCTTTGCTTAGCCACTTTGATAAAACAAGTCCCTTGATGGCGTGTATATAGTCTTTGATGTCAGGACATCCTTCGATGATGGTTCCGTGGTAGAGTGACTTTCCCATTTCATAGTAGGATTTTGGCAGTCTGAGTGGCATATAGTCGTCGATAGTGCTTCGCAACGTTCCTATGTGCTTTAGAGAGTGGAGGTAGATGTGTTCAGTGCTATAAATGGACTCGATGAGCTGAAGATTTTGGTTTAGGATTTGTTCGGAAAAGGCACGTGCTTCGTAGCTTTTGAGTTCCACGGTTTTATCTTTTATTTCTTTTTCTCTGACGATTCTTTCTTTTGGTGTTCCTATCAACCCGAAGCATTCGGGGTTGCTAAGGTAAAAACCCATGACATCGTAGTCGCTATCTTGTTTCGCGTATCCGAAGCAACGACTCCCGGCAAGGACGAAATAGTAGGGTTGGTATTCTTCTTCTTGACTCTCGAGAGCGTCGTTAACGACGCTCACTAGTGACTCGCGGTTCATTTCCTACACCGTTTCTGTTTTGTCGAGGTAGTGTATAATATTTTCGATTATATTGTAAACGGTTGAGCATCGTTTTGGGTCTTCGGACAGCACTTCGATGTGAGGTTGATTGTTGGTGCGGTTTGCGGTATACACTTTCACGGTAATGTTTTCGTCGATATTGTTTTCGAGTTTTTTTGCAAGTTTTTTGGCTTTCTTCGTTGTGTTGCGTGATAGCCTAAGTTTTACTTCCACGGTATTGTCGTCGATATATAGAGAGGACTCTTTCATACGTCTTTTGATGCCTGATATCCGGAAGTCGATGTGGAGGAGGTTCTGAAATGTAGTATTGACTTCGACGTTTGCAAGGTTGAGTTTTTTTGAAGCCTCAAAGAGTTGCACGAGATAGTCAGCGTCTATACGATTGACAACAGAGCGCAATCTGTTTTCGTGCATTATCATACCTCGCCTGTTGACTTTGGGGCGTAGTATTTTTCGAATTTTTCTCTTAATTTGCTTATATCGATGTGCCACAGAGATTGGAAAAAATGTTCGAAGTGGACAAGGCTATCAGCAAGAAGGATTTTTTCTTTTTGACTCAGGCTGTTGATTTTATTCATTTCCTGATAAAGGGATATTGCTGCTTCGATTTTTCCGGTATTTTGTCCGATAAGGGCAGATATATCTGAACCATCCTTTCCATCCTCTCTAGCCAGCTGAAGTACTTCATCAAGGTTGGAATAATCGTCTTCGAGATGTATATTATAGTTTTTACCGTCTGATCCGCCGATGCAGTTTTCTTCGAAGAAAGGATATATCCAATTTTCAAGTGTCACCTTGCATTCTTTGAAAAACTTTTCGAAGTCGAACCAGTCCCATTTTCCGGTTTTGGAGCACCACCAGAAGAGCATTATGGCTTTTTTCGTAGTTTCTTGACGATGCATGAATTGGTTCGGTGGAACTTCTTCCCAACGGATGGGATAAAGGTCCCGCGGAGGCGCTTCAACTTCTTCCCTGAATTTGGTGATTTTTTGAGACATGTTCTTCTAATCCAATCCGGCTTCTTTGAATGGCTTGTTGAGTTCTCCATATAGTTCACTTTCATATTCTTTTGTTACGGAGTGGTGAATATTCTGCCCGTTTATATCGATTTCAAGGAGTAGTGCATCTACATCTTTGCGCTTGTAGACTGCGATAGAAACCCAAAATGGTAGTGATGAGCCTCCTTTTTGTGGTATGTGATCTTGGCCATCGATGGTGTAGTAGAAGTTATAGAATTCGTCCTTTAACGTGTCGTCTAGATTTGCGTTTTCGAGCCCAATATTATCGGTCGATGAAGCGAGTTCTTCTATTTTTTCGTCTTCCTTGATTTTTTTGATCGCTTTTTCCAGTGCACACTCTACTTGTTCCTCGTCAATTTTTTTCTTCCACATGCTGTTCATGGATTTTTCAATATATTCTTCCAGTTTCTCTACGCTCGGAAAGGCATATGCTTTTCGGAGCATGGTTTTGATGTGCTTTTTCTTGTTGTGGAGGAAGGAGTCACAGCCACCACAAGTTCCGTAATGGTCAGGGATCAGCCAGTATATTTCGGCCAACTTGAAGAGGAACATACTTTTTCCGTGCAACCGGTCCCCGGCTTTAGCCGAGTACATTTCGTCGATGTCGAGCACTTCTTTCAGAGCTTCTTCTCGTGTTGAAGGGTCGATGTCAAAGATGCTCTCTATTTTCTCTTTTTTTGCGTAGTCTATCAGGTCTATACCAAGATACGGTTTTTCATCCATACAATATCACCATTTCTGGAGAGGATATTGTGTATAAATCCTCTTATTCTTAAGTTATTTTCGGCTAATTTGGGAGTAATCCTTGGGAAAGTTCCCTAAAACTTAAATATGCATGCCGACAATGAGTAAATTGAGAACAAGTAGACATAACATATCAGCCATCGTGATAATTCTGCCTCCCCCCTTTTTAAAGGGGGCGGAGCAGGGAATCGCGTTTCACGATAACCCCCTCCCTCCCTCCTACCTTTTATTTATTTTTTAACCTTTTGAAAGGCACTTTCGTTGCCTGCCAGATTCATTGTCTGTTCGTCCAATTTTTCCGCCTCCTGATCCTTCAAGTGAAAGACGAAGTTTGGCGTGTGTACCGTTTTCATTTCAGGCAGGTAAAAGATGGGAGAAAGTTTGGATCGGTGTTGGTCTTTTGTCCAGAAAACCCACGCACGTAGTTTTCCCTGGCACCAAAGGTCTAACTGTTCTATATTTTTCACTTCCAGTCGTTTCAGCTTGATGTTACCGATATAGGGCACTTGAAATTCTTGTTTTGGTTTCTTATTGATGTGTATGTTGGGTTGACCATGCGTTAGGACGCTGAAGATGTGTGTTCCATTTTGGACGATATCGTTTGCAGTCATTTCTTCGACCAGGTTTTCATTCATCATCATATCCACCTTTGATTCATAAACATTTCCTCAAGAGGAGAGAGAGCTTAACGCTTTCACGCTCCTCTTCTATGAGCATAGCTACTTCATCAGCTGGTGCGATGAGGGGTCGTGGTTCGCCCACCTCTTTTTCGTCGGATATGATAAACTGGTCCATCTCTTTGTCGTGCTTTATCTTTATTTCTGTTTCCTCGAAGCTTACGTCGTCACCTTTCTTTGTAGTTCTCGAAAAGTAGAGTTCATTCCTTTGGTTTTTCATCATCTGTTTGATTTGAGAAACGGGTGCATACAAAAATTCGTTGTTGTATTCGAGCCGCAAGGATTTTCCAGTAGAGGAGAGATTTAACCAATGATCAACATCTTTGGTTTGGATACCTTTCTTTGTAGGCAGTTTAAGTTGTTCCATATAGTTACACCTCGGCGAGAGGAAATAAAATAACTTCTTCCTCCCTCACTCTACGATTAGGGAGGGAGAGATATCAGAAAAGTGTAAATAGTCCGTGGTCACATATATAGTAAACGAGAAGGATGGTAAGATATTTCGTGGGGCGCGAGCAGAGAGATGCGCCTGAAGGATTAGTTGAACTTTCGAAGATGGGTGATCAAAATCTTTGCGTAGACATTCTTGACGCCATAGTTCACTTCAAGCTTGAGCGCCTGACGAAAAATGGGAACTTTGATCCAAAATATGGGCTTCGGCAACGATATCTTTTCAAAAGAATTTACGCTAAGAGGCACCCAGATGCCAGGGACGAACAGATAAAGATCAGGGAGGCAACGAAAGAACACTTGAAGAGGATGATAGGTGCGGGGATTATCTATAGGATATGGTACAAGTCGGGAAAAAAGGAACCACAAAAGCAGCCGTACATTCACACGGACGAAAGGCGTTTGGCAAAGACGGATTATATTATCCTTTCCGACATGAGCAACGACCCAAGGTTAAAAAAGAATTGGATGCCAGTGCCGCCGCCCGATGTGAATATAGGCGCCGGATGGCAGGAGCAGAGGGAAAAGTGTTTGAAGAGAGACGGCAGACAATGCCGTTTTTGCGGCTCAACAGACTATCTTCATGTGTACCACAAGAGGTCGCCGGGCGACTTTACGGAGGAGGACAGAAAGCCGGACATCAAGGTTAACAAGTTAACGAACTTGATCGTTCTTTGTCAGTCCTGCTATATCGTGGCTGAAAGAGACGGTTTGGCGACTGTTGCAGAACGCCACCGGTGATTTATCTTCCTGATTCACGGAGTTCTTCTTGAAGTTCTTCGGCTTCTTTCAGATTGAGTTCTTCGTCTAGATCGTCGACTCTTGTTTTTCTTTCTCTGCCTATTTTTTCTATCCTCTCGAGGTCGAACTGCCAGAATCGTTCTACCCGGTCTTGTATACGTTTCTGCATGCTTTTTCCGGCTTTTAATTCGTCTAATTCGTGACTGATGTCCATGATGCTGACGTCATTGTACTCTGAGACTACTTCTTGGATGCTCTTACTTGGATAAAGGAGCAAACCTTTATCTTCGTCGATCAGATAGGTCGTTTGGTTTTTAAGACATTTACTAGGATTGTCTGTTTCGTGACCCCTGGTTATGTTAGATATTATTTCGTCAGCAGCTATTTTTGCGTCAGTTAGTATGTCCTCTTTTCTAACCCTAGCTTGATTGAGCCATCGTGCCAATATGAGTTGCCAATCTTCGTCGGAGATCTGCAATACTTCGTTGAACTTTCCGAGATAGTATTCGATGAACCTCTTCGGGCGGAGCAACTCACGCTGTGTGAGTTCGATCTTCTTGTCTCTGATCTCTATCTGGAAACGTGCGCTTTCTCTGTAATTGCTAGGAGGTATCTTGTAGAATCCTTGCGTTTCACTGAGCACTTTACCCACGAGGCCTTCTCCATCAGGGATATCGATTATTTCGGGGGGTTTGACATCCTCATCAGGATCGACTTCATCGGGATCGTATTCGTGTACAACGGTCGTACTTCCATCGTCGTTTTCAACTTGTTTCCCATCGGTGAATTTTTGATCTTGGTTTGGAGCGATAACGGGTTTAGATGTAGAGCTCGAGTCATCGTTGCTCTTTTTCTTTTTAACAGGGTTTTCTCCGCCCAGGTTTTCGAATTCTCTTCTCAATACTGTCTTTGGCATACCTGTACTATTTTTTAATTTGTTTAACGAGTGCTCGATGAGCATGTCATCTTTATCGGTCAATTCTTTCAGGACCGACTTGATACCTTCGTAGTCTTCCTCTTTGAGCTCTTCGATTCGGTAATCGATATAAGGTTTAGCAAGTTCGATGAGTTTTTCGACTGCTTCCTTGCTATTGTCACGTTCTGTTAAGAAGTCGTCAACATCGACCTTTTCAACGTTATCGGGCTTTGGCGGGAAAGAAATTTTGACATTTCTTCCGTAGTTAAAGAGCGTCTTAGCGGTTTTGAAAGCACCCTCTTCTCCAGCACCGCTTTCTTCGTTGTCATTTACAACGATGATCTCCGAAGCATTTTTCGTGAGTTCGATCAGCTTTGGGATATCGTCTTCTCGGAATCCGGTAGTCGCGGGTGAGATAGCTGAAAACCCGGCATCGATCAATGAGATACAGTCAGTTATCCCTTCTGTGATGAACAGTCGGTCACCGTAAGAGTGGTCCTCACCGTAGAAAACATCGTTCTTTATGGCGTTACTGACATGTTCATACTTTTCGCCGCTTCTTAGTTTGATGTATTTGGGTGCATCTTCCCATTCGGTGAGTGGACACTCTCTTCCCGCAAAGTACACGACCTTTCGTTGTTTCCAATATGGGAAAAGAAATCGTAGAGAAAGGGGGCTGTAGAGTTTGTCGACATCAGCGTTAGTGGGGTCGTCGTAGTCGTCTTCGTATTGAGAAGGAAGAATAAAAAGGCCTGTTTTGATGAGTTCTTCGGTATCATATTTCTTTTTCAGTATGTTCGTGACTTTTTTGTCCCACACCCCGATCTTCATTTTGTCAATCACGTCATCGGAAAAGGCTCTTGCGTGGGGGTTATCAAGATCGTCGTCCTTGAGGTGTTCTCTGACGGTTTTACCATCCCATTTGACTTCGTCTATGCGTTTGTGGGCTATTTCGGCCACATCGGTTAGGATTTTGTATATCTTGTTTCTTTCCTCTCGCTTACGTTTAACGTCTTCTCCGATATCTTCTTCGAGAGCCTCGTATTCGATTCCAAATTTTTCGCAGCAGACTTTGATAACATCATGCCATTTATGGTTTGGTATTTCACCAGCTTCAGGGCATCGTATGATTCCTTCTTCCATGGCGATGAAGTCTATGATGGAACCGTCGACTTTGTGTCCTTGTCTATAGCATCTCCATCTCTGTCGATCACCTTTTATTTCAAAGTTCATCCCTGTTTCGGATCCGTGTATGGGATGTGGTCCTTGCCAATCATTTTTTCCTTTCTGTTCCCACTCACGCCCGGAAGTATCTATGTAGTCTTCCAGTCTCGGTGCGTGCTGTTTTATAGCTTCAAATATATCTTCGTCTCTAGATACATAGATCTTACTATCGTCCGAGCTGTCTTTGCTCATGGTATCTGGTATAACTTAGGTAGGGTGTAGAATAAAAACTTTTGCCGAAAGTGGAAACATGTTGTAAAAAGGAAGAAGGGGGTGTTACGGCGTTACAAAAAAAAGTCTGGATAGGGGTAACGGGATCGAAAAAAATATGTTACAGGGCGTTACAACGTTCTCGCCTGTTACTGCCCGGTGTTGCTGTAGAATATATCCTCATAGAACTTGAAAAGTGTTTTTGCTTTTTCATCGTCGATTTTTCTCTCAATTACATCGGCTCTCCAATAACCGGCAACGACGGAAACCTCATTATCGCACAGTTCGGTGTTGCGCAGTTTGACCATTATCGTTGGTTTTTCTTCCGTCAAGGTGAGATGGATCTCTGATATATTGGCATTTAAATCCATCTTCAGTTCGACGTTCACTGGATTCAGTTCGTTGGTTACATCTTCTGAAGTATTTATTTTCTCTTGGATTGCTTCGACTTTTTCTATGAGGTTGGTCGGTACTGGTTCTAAATATCCGGTTTCCATATTATCAAAGCCTCAATTCGCCTGTATTATTTACTATTTACTCGAACTTGATCTCGGAAAGAGGTATATTTTCTCTTTCGTCTTCTATCAGCTCATTGAGCTGTGAGACTGGTATGGTAAAAGGTCCTTCATCGCGCTCTCCATCGATCACGACATCTTCGCCGATCAGTATAGCTTTTCCCGATTTGGTAACTCTCATAGCGACGTCAGTAGGTATGAACTTTCTTTCATCGCTCCTTTTGTCCAATTCATTGAACAGTATCCTATTACGTTCGCCATCGAGGAGTTGTTTTACTTGTTTGATCGGTGCGAAAAGTTCCATTTGGCAATCTCTATCCTTTCGATATTCCTCGACATGCAGGGCTTTTCCAGACTTGGTTTTTCTCAACCATTGATTCGTTTCCACATACTCTATATTTCCCTTCCAGCTAGGGGTGTTGTTTTTTCCAGACATAATATCAACCTTTTAAATATACACATCAACCTCTATCTCGAAGAGGGGTTGATGTAAACTGATAAATTAACGGGCGTTATTTTCAAACACCACACATACAAAATTAACGGGCGTTAAATTCACGGGAAACGCAGACGACGCAGCACCACCCAATAACTTACGGGAAAGGCTTGATGGGACAAAAACGGGCGAAGGAAGCGGAGACAGGAATGCACATCGTCGTTGACGACGGATTCTCACATTTTTCATATTTCCATTCACCCACACGATGTCCTCTTCACACCTCTCCTTTTCCACTTTCTTTTCACTCATACACATTTCATCTTTTCTATCTTCACTTCTTCCGGCGGTTTTTGATCTTTCATCTCCAACCTCACCGCTAAATTGTCTATCCTCCAAAAAGCACGATCTGATGTCACGATCTTTTCCATTCCACTCTTTCAATAGCCCATGCTTAGTACCTTCAAGAAGAGCTTCGAAAATAGAAGCTGCAGAGTATTTCAGTTTGTCTGGAGGGGATCCGCATCGGCCATAACATGGCCGATATCCCCGGCTGCTGCGTGAGAAAACGTTGTAAGCGGCATCGATGATCGATCTCTTGCCCACCAAGGAGTCTTCATCTTCACTTTTTGAAGCAACGAAGAGGATCTTTTTCTGTTCCAAAAAACTTCCCTCCAAGAAATGTTGTGTGCAGAAAAAAGATGGCCAGTGAAAGGAGGTTTAGGTATCTTTAGTACTGACATCTTTTACTATGATCTCGTGAGGATGTTCAGGACAATCGTTTATTCGGTGTTCCAGGATTTTTCCTATGGCGACCCATTTTGAACCGGAAGCTTGTTTCTTGAAATCACATTCTTGGCAGTCGACGAGATATCGCTCAGTCCCTCCTGCACGATCCATGAGGGGAAGTCGTCTGTAGAAGTCATCAAATTCGTTATCACAGACCCATATCGTGTTTTCATTAGTTCTTACGGCTTCCTTTCCTTTAACGTCCATAATTTCACCAAAAAAGAGAAAAATAGTTGTTAGATCTGAGACGTTTACAGTCTATAAAACATCTCTTTCGTGTCGGAATCTCTTGTTCCGCTGAACACATACACATTTTCGACTTCGTGATTGCACTTCGGACATGTTCCTTTGGCGACAACTTCCTGGGGATCGGCTTGATCGAAACCGGTAGACCAATCAAATTCTTTGACGGGTAGTCCGCAACCGGGACACATTCTTTTGGAGCTGGCGGTTTTCACTGCGATCTCTACTGGAATAGGCACTTCCATACTTCCGTCTACTAGTTCAGAGACTCTTACGACTTCGTACTCGCTAGGTATTGGATTATCTCCTTCATCCACCTTTATGGTAGTTGAATCGCCTTCCTCGAGGTCATCAAGCTTCTTGAGTGCGTTCGTTTTGCTGTTTTCCACGAGTTCTCGTATCTGTTCACCATCAAGAACCTCGCTTCGCTCTTTGACAAAAAATTTTCTTTCATTTATATCCATGACAGCTTCACCTTCGGTCAGAGAAGGTGAAGCTGGGACTTTCAAAAAAATAAAGGGAAAAGTGTTTGGAAAGTAATCAAAACAGGTTTTGGTCTTCGACTACAATATCTGAATCGACAGCGAGTTTTTCTTCTGTTTGGAAGCGGACCGAATCGTCTCCCAGAGTTTCGTCGATTTTATCTAGCATTTCCACGAATTCCTTGACTTCAAAACTGACGGTGCCGTCGTACTTGATTTTCTTGATTATCTTTTTGCCATCGATATTCATTGATATCTTTCGTGGTTTGAGCTCAGAGCCGATACGTGAACCTGAGAGCCCCCAGAGGTTACCGAAAAGTTTACCGAGTTCGTCGGCATCGACTTTTACTTCATCATCATTAGCAAGGGCGGGAAAGCAATCGAAGAAATCCACGCTTATGTAGCTATTTGGATCAGACATATATCTCATCACCTCAACTCGTTTGGTGATGGATAAGAGATTACGTCTTTGAACTGTTGTTTACATTGTCCATTTTCGATCCGTGATCATGTTAAAAAGTACACAGTGAGAGGAAGCAAAAAAATAAAAGGAAAGGGTTTTGGGCGCAGGCCTTAACGACCACACGCCTTGTTTGTTTGGATATCGTGTTTACTCGTTGGATGTGTTCTTCGAGATGACCTCGAAGAATGGTGCGCCTTGGATCTCTCCGCCCAACAGTCTTTTGACCTGTTCTCTTTTGGCGGTGAAGTAGTGACCGTAAAACGATAAGTTGATTCCTTTACCGGAGTCACTTGGTGTGATGTAGACGTTCCTTCTTTCGAAGTCACCTTCATCTTCGCCGTCTCCCTCAACGTATTCGCTGAAGTTCACAGTTTCGACGTCTTCTTCTTCTTCGGCTATCATAGCTTCAACCAGACTTTTTCCAGCGGAGAGTTTTTCTTGCCCAGCATCTATTATGATGCTGTTTCCGCTTTTTCCTTCGTTCATCCAGATTCCAGATTTTATCCAAACAGTGTCGTCTCTATCAGAGGATTCTTTAGAGTTTTCAGACATTTTTTCAACCTCTTCATTAAAAAACCACGAGGTTGAAAAAATATGATGATTTTCACATGAGGGAAATAAAAAGAAAGGGTTAAGGGTTTTTTGAGCGTTGAAAGGAGATGAACTTCATTTTGGGATTCCGTTGTATTCTAGATCTCCATCGTTCTCTGCGAAGCTCATTCCACAACTTGTGCAACGATACGAGTTACCGTGTTGGTTCTCAAGGGAACCATTGCAGATAGGGCAGTTCATAATATCACGTGTTTAAACTTCTTTTCTTAGACGAAGTGAAGCATATTGTTCGTGAAGGCTACGCCCCTCAAGACAAGTATTATGAGGACTGGGACGTAACGTTTGACGTGGTATCTTGAGTCTTCTTTAACGAGGAACAATGTCATTATTCCGGCAAGGAGTAGTACTGAGAGCACTGCGTTGATCCAGGCAAAAGTGCCGATTCCATGGTGTTGTATGAGCGCATCCATGATAGGATTTGCTTCGTAGAATCCACTTCTTGGTACCAGAATGTACGTGGTCAGCACGTCACCGATAGAAACCGCTAGTGCAAGGAAGGCGACGGCAATGAAATACCTTTGCCTTCTCACAAATCCAACACGTTTTGCGCGTTTTGCATTCATAATACCATCTCACGCCAACTCTTCACACGTTTTGACGACTCTAGCTTTGTAAGCAGTAGGGCTGTAACGCACGCACTTCGACTTTTGTCAGTCTAATGTAGGTCGTCATGGGTATTTGTGCGTTATGGTCCTGCATAGTTTTTTCGATGCTTACAAAGTATGAATTACCACAAGAAAGAAGATCGCCCAAAAAGTGAGGATTAAACCCACACCTATATTTGCAGTTCTTCTTTTCTTATGAACACTTCTTCTAGGACATGTTCTTTTTCTTTTCATATATATCGACCTCTCGCTTCAGAGGGGGTCGAGAGATTATTTCAATATAATAAAAGGCGGAGAAATCTTTATAACCTTTACGGAACCGTTTTAACTCAATCGAACACTTCGAGATGATCATCGACAGTTTTCAGTGCTTCTTTCTTTGACCTGTAGCCGTAGTCGGTACTGCAGCCGAGGACTGAATCGCCTTTGATTGCAAGTACGATCCACATTTGGTTGCGCTCTTCGGGGGTATTTGCTTTCCTTGGATCAAGGTTGGGTTCTTTTCCGTTTATTCCTATGTGCAGTGACGTGTCGTTTCCAAAGTATTCTTCTATGTGACTGACAAGATATCGTTTGTGATCTTCGTCTTCGATGTTGCGTTTCTCCAGCTCAGTTTGGAGAGCTTCTTTCATCTTGTTTTCCCCAAGTGGGACACCGACTTCATCTATCTTATTGAGATGGTAACGCAGCTTTAAAAGCTCCTCATCACCAAACTCACCAAAATCATATATAGACATTTTTTCGACCTCACATTTCGTAAAGAGGGAGAAAAAGAAAGGGGTTTAGATCACTATAGGAATTGGTAGTCTATGTTTTCTTTACCGATTACTTTTTCTAGATCCTTGTGTAGCTCTTTTAATTTGTCGGCAAACATATACAAGTTGCTCATGTAGGTACTGACTTGATCCTTTGGTCCTGTGAGCTTAAGTGTCCAATCAGAACCTTCTCTTTCTGTAGCCTCGAGCGTTTCAAGTTCGACATCTTCGCACTTTTCACTCAAACTTTCCTTCAGACCGAGAAGGAACTCGTTGTGGAGAGTCATTCCAAACTCGTCAATAGACACTTCAGCTACTATTTTTTCAGATTTCGTATTTTCATTCATTATATCAACCTCTCGCCACGAGAGAGGTTGTAAAAGATAGGGGCGATAAAAAATTAATGAGATGATAAACCCACTTCCAGAGGGCACGGGACCGTAGTTGGTGAACACGTGGAACACCGCGTACAGCCACAAGGCCCTCTTTCAGTGAGCGCGGGGCTCACATGGGGTGAAGTCTGATCCCTTGTTACGTTTTTACGCTGGTCTATTGAGCGGATCCATGCTTTCGTATACGTCTTCGTTCCTCATCTGTTCTACGAGTTCGTCGTGGAATTTGCTGAGGGCATTGATGTTTTCTTGGAGTTTTTCAAGGAGCTCAAGCCCTTGTTCTTTTGGCCCGGTGATTTTGTATTCCCAATCTCCTGAAGATTCAAATGTTAAGTTTCCTACTTTGTTCTCGGGCATTTGTGCTTTCATCTTTAGTATATACTTGCTGATGGCAGTGAGTCTGTATTCATCACAGGATATTTCAAAATTCAGTTCCTCTCCTTCTGAACTTTTAACTTTTTCGTCTATTTCTGGAGCGATATCGCTTATATCCCCGAGGTTAAGTTCCATGTGTTTTCGGAACAAGTTGACAAATAATCTTGTTCCACTTACTGTGATTGTCCAGTCTTGACTGTATTCGACTTTTAATTTTTTCGATGCGTCTTCTCGACTCGGAGTAAAAAGGGGTAACAAAGGTTTGACTGTTTTGAATACATCTTCATTGCAGTGAACATCTATTTTAAACACTTCTTTTTCATCATCCATATATATCGACCTCTCGACACATCGGAGGTCGGAGCATGAAGAAAATTTTCGTTTGGTTGGTTTGCCCATTGATATGAGTATTGGCGGTGAGGCAAAGGCGGAATGAAAGATTCCCGCCCCCATACCATTTTGAGCCCAACCAAATTCATCGATGAATGTGACGTTTACGCACCAGTTTGCCCGGGAATATTTAATTTTTCCACAAAGAAGCCGTTTTGTGTTTCTCCTTTCTTCGTAGTACGATGCCCCGCTCGGATAAGATAGTATCCCGTCCAATGGTCATAGATTATTTTTGAGATAGCTTCATAGTCACTTATCCGTTTTTCTTTGAGGATGGGTTCTACCACGTCTTCGTAGATTTCGTCTGGTTTATTTGCGTCTAATTCTTCTGGTTTAATGCTCAGTCCGAAACTCTTGATCGTTTCTTCCAGTGCCTTTTCTTGTAGTATGAAATCTTTGAAGTCTTGATAGAATTTTGTTTCTAATATGGTGACAATAGACATGTTATCATGCGTTCTGGCTTTGAAGTCCGGTTATAGGTATGCGAGTAGTTTCAGTTTCTTTCTATCGCTTGGAAGGAGCTTACAGAGTCGCACCCTCTTATTCTTGTTTATTCCATGTAGAATCAAATAATCCTTGGAAAGACTCACATCATCGAACCTGAAAAGACCTTCATCTGGGAGTTTTATTGCAAGCTTGTCTTCATCTTTGACGACGGCGTAATTTCTGAGAAGTTCTTTGATATCTGTTTCGATCTCGTCTTCGTCGAATTCTCTTGTAAAGTGTGGCTGTTTTTTCACGTCTTCGACTGCCCTATCACACGTGGGCACATTGCATGATGTGCTACCAACGCGCTTGGAACGTTTCTTATCCTTTTCATTGCAACATGTTACATCCATCTTTCCACCTCATTCAGAGCATTTCTTTCGTTTTGTCCAACACCCAATCGACGTCATCATCGCTTGGCAGATTGATATTCCTCTTATTAATGTCTTTTTGAAGTTTGTTTAGATCTTCTACAAGCGTTCGCTTGGAAACGCCGTGTTCCAACTTAGTATCTATTTTATCTTTCACATCCATCAATGAGCCGATGGTATGTGACAACATTTCTAATTCCTTCTCTGAACCCCGAACTACTCCACCATCAACTTCGATCGTTTCGACGGGTATTTCTCTCCTGGGATCCGAACCCTCGCTTCCAATCAATGCTCTCAAAAAGGGTTGCACTCTTGCACCTACAATAATACTCATTTCGTTATCAACCATTTTTTGACCTCGATTCAGGACGGTCAAAAATAAAGAGGGAAGGGGTTTAGGTGCGCAAATCTATCGGTTCAATAGCTGTATTATCTCTTTGTCGCACTCAACACATCGATACTTGATGAAGTCTTCCTCATAAGTTTCATAGGCGTCTTCAGTCGTCGCGCCACATTTGATGCACATAGCTTGGTTTGTTCCGTAGCCACAGTCGGGACATTCGAAAGCAGTTGCCGCGTCATGGAGTATATGGTCATCTATGATGAGATCGCTGTCACAGTCAGGGCAATTCGGTTTTTCGCCACCGGGAGGTATTGGAATATTAAAAACCTCGTCGCACTCACCACATCCACAATTAAGATAATCGTACTGTGAATTGATGCCTACTACCGTAGCTCGTGACTCGCATTTGGGGCAAAGCGGTTTTACAGACTGCTCCAAACCATCCCATGGGTCACTTTCTCGCAAACCATTCGCCAAAGGTTCAAATCCTTGCAGGGCACGTAGGGTCATCTCTCGTTCAAAAGCAGTGATGATGCGTCTATCACTTTCCTCCTCCGGTGATAATCCGGCTGCTATAGGTTCTCTAGCGACCCCATAAAGCGTTCCGAAGTCCAACTCACCTAGAACATTTTCTCTTATCTCTTCAATGCTTTCGCACTCATCAGCCAGCTTCTTTATCTTCTTCATATCCATCTACATCGACCTCTCATCTCATGAGGGGTCGGGATGAGCCAGCTTTCTGCGGAAAACATCAACTTGTTGTATCGCGGATGATATGTCCATCTTCTGTACGTTCTTGGAAGTCCTTTACCAGTTCGCTCTCTCTGATAGCGTCCTTTATTCCTTCTGCTTTATCTTCTTGATAAAACTCCACTATCAGAAGGAAGTGCTCTTCGTTCGAAGAAGGTTCCCAACTCGGATGTATATCACGGATTTCGGCTTCAGGCACCAGCTCTCGTATGCGCCTTTTGATGTTGACGATGTCGCTGCCATGTACGATGCCTTCGATGGTTTCATCCAGTTCTATATCCATAAGATACGCATCTGTTTCACATTCTAGGCAACCATCTAGAGCACCTCTTTCATCGTGCATGCGTTCTAGATCTTCTTCTTGATAGTAGGACATGCACATATTGCACCTAATGCCTTGTTTCTTTTCAACACTAGCTGTTTCACACATTTAATCGACCTCTCACTTCAGAGAAGAGTCGGAAAAGACTTCGGAAGTATGAATTTCTAGCCAATCACGAGTTCCGTATAGCGTAGAAGGAAACTGCGGAAACCGTTGCGATAAATGAGATAAATGCAGCTTCTCCTAGTGTAAAGCCGGTCAAATGGGCAGCGGTTGGTGCTATGATGAGTACTGGTAAAATGATGCTGATAATGTATCCAAAGATCGCTTCTTTCTTGCCTAGTTTATCATCTTTGCCGATCTTTTTCTTTACCATAACACATACACCATTCCCTTATTCTAGCCAATAATACATAGTTTTTTCCCGCTCTGCGAGCGGATAAAGTATAGTCATGCAGTGTCTACAGTACCAATAAGCCGTTGAGACGTTTCGTGCTGGGTGGATATTATCACAACTTGGGCATTCTTCCTCGCCGATTTGTTCTGCGATATCGGCTGTTTCAAAGCACGCGATTTTGCCGGTTTCGCCGTCAGCCAGATCATCAGGTGGTCCGAGTACTTGATGCTTCGTTTCATGGACACTGCACTCACCCTCAAGTTTTTCAAAAAATGAAAGCTGATCCTCCAATTCATCGACACTGATGTCTTCAGTCCGTTCAATTTTGCTCATATTTTTACATAGCCCACACACTTCTTCAGTTGCCATCTCTCCTTGATGTCGGTAAACAGCTTCTTTCAGGAGCGCAAAGATGAAGGGTTGGCTTATCTTTTCGCCTTCTTCTAGCAGCGAATTCATACAAAATCCTTTTTCGTCATTTTTTCCTTCAGTCATAAACATCGCCTCCAAGCAAACTTTGGGTTGAACACATTTTAGAGCCCTCACTTCAAGAGGGCTCGAACATAATCCGTTCATGCATAGTACAGCATAAGGAGTGTGAAATTGTTAACAACCGCTGATCCTCTTATGATGACCAAAACGAGCATCGGCGCGTATCGAAAATTACCGTCGCTCGGTTTAGCCAATTTGAAAGGTGCCAATATCAGAAACACGAGGATAACCACGGTCAATATGCTGTTCACGATGACGAGCCCCGAGACACCGAGTGATTGAAGTACATAATCCATAATAGGGTTTGCTTCGTAGAATCCGCTCTTGGGCACCAGGGCGACCGTAGTCAAAATATCATATACACAAACCAAAACACCCATCTGAAGGATGACAGCTAACCATTCATGTTCCGATAAGATACTCACTATATCTTTCATGCTATCCCAACTAGGCAAGGTTTAACCTCTCACTTCATTAATATGAGGTTAAAGGTTATAAGCGTGATGCTTCACTACTTGTGACGAAAGCGGTACTCGAGAGTTAGCAAACATTAGATGCTATCGGATCGCATCAACAAGTTTGCCCACGGTGTTTTCAAGTATGTTAGAATGTTCTGTTAGAAATGTACACGTTCTTTTCGTTCCGAAAATCAATAACCAAACCATGGTGATAAAGAAGATAGGGATTTCAATGACCGCTTCACCGTATGCGTTGAAATCGAGTAGTATCCTCCAACTCCCTTTATCGATATTCCATAACACAACCGCGGAGAGATAGCCGAACCAAAGGGTGGTTAAGAACCACATGAAGCCTTTGAAGATCCCAACTGCTTTATCACGATTCATATTAAAACCTCTCACTTCATTGATATGAGGTTGAGAAATCATTGATATGAGGTTGAGAAATCATTATAAGCGTTACGCAATCAACACCGCTAGAGAGAGGTAGGAGCGCATGTCCTAAGCGTATTCCTCTCTCAGTTCAGGCACGGTTGCACCCACACTATCCAAAAAGATACTGCCGTGGTGGTGCATAAGGTGCATCACCTTATCGAAGAATATTTCTTCGTTGAACTGCGAGGTTTTCCACTTTTTTGCCTTTATTTCGTCGTATCGTTTCTTGATTTTCCGATACTTACCGTTGTCCCAACCATCTCTTTTTGATATTGCTTCAAAAAGATTTTTTCTAGCCCCGGGAAAATCTTCCATCATCGGTTTCAATATCAAATCAACATCATACCACGGGGCATCGATATTCAGATCAGGAGTGATTGTTTTTCCGTTGCTATCCTCAAAGTATAGTACCTCGTCTTCGATATCTTCAAGTTCTTCGTACGGAATATGGCTAAGGTAGGAAGAGATCATCCGTAACAAGTTGAGCCTCGTGTGATACGATTCATCCCATTTTTCTTTCATAAACTTTAGCTGTTCATCCTCATCAAGGGAAAAGTGGTATCCGAGTTTCTTTCTGAGTACCGCTTCTGCAACCTTGAAACCTTTTTCAAAGTCAAACCATTCAAATGCATCGTTGACAGAACACCAGTAGAACAACTTGACGATTTTGTCAAGGTTGTCTACATTCCATTTGAACCCGTACAGGTCCTTGGGTGGGAGTAAATCGTTTCTAAACTGTTTCAAATTCATCTTTAAACCTCTCATTTCATTAGAGGTGGCAAAAAAAGAGAAAAAGTGTTTGGTCACGCGGTTTTCGGTTCTAAGTACACCATTCCATCAGGAATATGGATCATGATTTCGTCGTGCTCTTTAACGAACGCTCTGTTCTCGCTACCATGAAGATCATATGTCATCCCGTCTTGTCGTGCGGAGTTGATATCAGA
>SL_8KL_010_SEDDRAFT_10000240_pt1 | contig 47120 bp, 62 predicted proteins | sample SodLakKL_010_SED_4_FD_11160 | JGI IMG/M metagenome (IMG submission 11160)
GTTATGCTATAGACGGTACCGTAAGAAATACAAAACAGTTGGAAGATTTCTGGACCGAGATTATAGAAGATTATCCCCTTTTATCCATAGAGGATCCATTTGACGAGGAGGACTTCGAGGCCTTTGCAGAGCTTAACCAGGAAACCGATGAAATGATCGTGGGTGATGATCTCTTGGTTACCAACCCAAGGAGGATAGCTAAGGCTATTGAAATGGAGGCCTGTGACACCTTACTCCTCAAGGTCAATCAGATTGGAACCCTGAGCGAAGCTGTTGAAGCAGCGAGGTTAGCTCAGAAGAACGGCTGGAAAGTTATAGTTTCGCACAGGAGCGGAGAGACCTGCGATTCATTCATAGCTGACCTTTCTGTAGCTTTAGGTTCCGAAGGACTTAAAGCAGGTGCTCCTGCTAGGGGTGAGAGAACAGCTAAGTACAATAGGTTGTTGGAGATAGAAGAAATTCTATGAAATCAGGCACTCCTGTTCATACGGTTGTTGGTTGAGTAGGGTGCTTCTCCTGGTTCCCCTCTTTTGAAATGTCCTGCAGGATTTACCTCACCGTCTCTTTCCTTGCTGAGTAGTTCAAGGAACCATGCCTCATGCTCTATTTCCTCTTGTAGTATTCTTGAAGCTATATCATAAGTCCTCGGATCCTTACCAAAGGTCATATCGCATATTTCAGTCCATGTTCTTATTGCGCATCTCTCAGCCTCTAGAAGTATCTCAAGTATATCTTCAGCCTTTACATCCTCCCTTTCCTTCGGTAGTTTCGCATCCGGACAGGAAGATCTCTTAGCAAAGTTTTTTATATCACGAGGAAGCTTCCCACCCAGTTCATATATCCTTGGCATTGCCAGTTCGAAGTGGGCTCTGTCCTCGAGTCTAGCGTCCTCCGTTATTTTCTTGTAGTCTTCGTGTCCGGCGAGATGCATCCTCAAGTCAGTGTAGTAATAGTAGGTTGTGAATTCTGCCGCTACAGCATCGATCAGCTTTGTTCTCAACTTTTCAGGATCTAGATCCTTTTCCTTGAGAACTTCTATACCTGTCCTCTTGCTGGTGTCTCCGGCCTTTACCATGTCCGAATACCTGAAAAACTCTTGAAGGAGATGGATCGAATAATCGATGAGGGACTTTACTCCGATAGGTCGGAGTTCGTTGGGGGATGTATAAGGAGGCATGTTGAGATGGAGCTTTGGAAGGAACAAGAAGAATAGTTATAGTTATATAGAATGGATATTTGGTAGTGCGTGGTGTTCCGGTATAAAACTGAAAATGATGTTCGAAACAAATGCAGTCCACTGAGTTCCTCTTAGCTTCATCTATTTTCTACAAGAACAAAAGGTTGTTATTTTTATATCTCCCACTGAAAGGTTGAACTATGATCACTGTTTTACGGCTTGAGCACAGGGTAGGAAGGGACAAACGTATGACCACTCACTGTGCCCTTGCATCGCGAGCTTTAGGTGCCGACCGTATGGTCTATAGTGGTGACCACGACAGGGAGATGGAGGAGAACGTGAAAAGCGTTTCCGAGAGATGGGGAGGCGACTTCAAAGTAGAACATATCAAAAACTGGAAGACCTTCTTAAAGAACTTCGAGGGTAAACGGATATACCTATCGATGTATGGTATTCCTGTTCAAAGGTGCATGGATGTGGCCGAGGGTTATGAGGAGAACTTATGCGTAGTAGTCGGAGGAGAAAAGGTTCCAGGGGACATATACAACTACATAGATACACAGATTGCTGTAACAAACCAGCCGCATTCAGAGGTCGCAGCTCTGGCAGTTTTCCTTGATAGACTTCACAAAGGCAAGGAACTGGAATACAGTTTCGATGACTGCAGCATAGAGGTAGTTCCAAGAAAGACTGGGAAGGAAGTCAATGAAAAGGATTGACCTCTTTGTTTGTATTTTCTTCAAGGGTTCAAGTAAAAATCTTCTCTGAGGTTTTCCTCATAGAACTTCTCGACATCTTTTAATACAGATGAGATGTACTCGGGATCCTTATCTCCAAGAAGAGCCCTTCCCTTTTTTCTGATTTCACTACCCATTACACTTCCTATTTTTTCCGAGGCTCTCTTCATGTAGGATCTTACACTATCTACCTCCGTTCTAATTGATTCGTCGAAAAGATAGTCCAGACCTTTCTTTCTGAAGTTTTCACCTACACCCTTTGAGATGATCATGAGATTTAATTCGTCCACATCATTTCTTTCAGATAGCTCATCTCTATTTGAGTTCTGGTCAAAGGCCACGTATCCAATCTGTTCACACACATCGAGTATTAAATCCTTCTCGGACCAGTCAAAATCATCCCTTACTTCTATAACTCCATTACGATGTCCCATTGTTACCCATGGCTTTACGTACCCTTTCTTAGTTGATGAAAACCTTGGCTTTTCAATAGAAATGTTGTACTCTTTTTCAAAACGTGGAATTAGTTTTTCACAGATTTTTTCTGCTCTTGTTGGAGCAGCACTGCCTCTTATTTTTTGGTTGAACATACTGAGAAGTTCGTAACAAAAGCTTTTATATCTTAAGACAATCTGTCAAATAACCAGTTAAAATATACTCAAAACGTATTCTATGAAATCTATGCCTGTGTATTCTGCTATATAGGAGTTGAAGTTGATTACAAGAACCATTCCTATTATGATCAGTATTGGTATCCTGACATGCCAGAGCCATATCTTTACGATCCTGCTACCTTCCATTCCCTTCGATAGTTCTTCTGTGGCTTCCTTATAAAACCAACCAACGAACAGAACAAGGAAGAACATACCCAGTGGCAGAAGTATGAGCGCGGCCAGGTCGTCGAATATCGTCAGCCAGTTCATATCTAGTGCCACGGGAATTCCTGCTAAGAATATAAGGGATGATATACCGACTGAAGCTACTTTTCTGTCTATTTCGAAGTTGTCTATAAGCCACGAGACTATGGTTTCGAGTATGCTTATGGAGCTTGATACAGCGGCAATGAAAACGGCTAAGAAAAACAGTAGTCCAAAGGCATTTGCACCAAAGGGAAGCTCGGCTATGGCCCCACCAAGACCTACAAAGAGTTCCCCGGGACCGCCTTCTCCTGGAACTGCTCCCATTGTAAATATTATAGGAAAAACAACAAACCCGACCAAAACGGCTATGAATGTATCTGCTCCAACTATCGATGCTCCGTCCACGGCAAGATTGTCGTCCTTGTTCATATAGGAAGAATATGTTATCAGGGCTCCCATTCCAAGTGAAAGTGTGAAAAAGGCCTGTCCTGCCGCCGCCGGAAGTATAGAGGTCCAGTTTTGAGCCAGTACGGAGAAATCAGGTGATAGATACCAAGCATAGCCTTCAAAAGCTCCGGGTAGTGTCGATGCATAGATTCCGAGAAGGGCAAGCAGGGCTACTATCGACGGTACCATGAACTTAACTGCAAGCTCTATCCCCCTTCTAACTCCGAAATAAACGATCCCGCCTACAAATAACATAAAAACAGCATGGAACAATAAGGCTCCGTATCCTGTTGATATCGAACTGAAGTATACAGCAGGCTCAGCAAAGTAAGCTCCTGTTATGCTTGCACCTGCGTATCTAAAGACCCATCCGCCTACAACGCTGTAGAAGGCCATGATTACAAAACCTGTGAAAACTCCTATTGCACCAGCAAACTTCCACTTTTCATATCCGATCTTCTTGAATGCTCCTATGGGATTTCTCTTCGAACCTCTACCGATGACGAACTCGACGAGCATTGCTGGGAAACCTATCAGAAAAACAAAGAAGAGATAGATAAGTAGAAATGCGGCTCCTCCTTCTTGGCCTACCTGGAAAGGAAAACGCCATACGTTTCCAAGTCCGACGGCACTTCCAACGGCAGCTAAAATAAATCCAAGGCGTGTGGCCCAGCTCTCCCTCTTGATCATAGACTACTTCGTTTTAACCGGGTTAATATACTTTACGGTAGACTATCTGAAGAAGCTGTCGTAATCGTACCTCTCATTGATAGTGTTCATTATCTCACTTAAATATTCATCGAGTTTGTGCATATCTCCGTCATCTACATCCTCACCCCTATCTTCTTTGATCAGTTCGTAAACCGCCAACATCTTAGGAACCTTTTTTTTGTATTTTTTCATTTTTTCGCTCACAATAAGCTCCTTACTTTTCCCCTCTTCAATCAGTTCATATATTTTCTCTTTTTCCTTCTGTGTATATTCCTTCTTTTTCAAAGATTCCAAACAATCTTCCATTAAATCTACGTAACGTTCCCCTACCTTTTTTTTGGTTTCCGAAAGTTCATCCAAATACTTGTCTATCTTTTCATTTGTCTTGGAACCTTTCGATACATTTACCTCCACATTATCAATGTTATAATGATCTTCAAGTGTATCCTCTGTGTTTACCGAACAATGGAACATCCCAAGACCTCCTTCCAACTTTATTACCTTCTCTAATGTGAGGTATACGTCCAATAAATCGTTCTTGTCGTCTATTACATCTCTGATTTTTTCAGCAGCTTCTATTTTTTCATCCCAGTTTGCCATCTTAACACACCCACTAGAATATTACAGGCAATAAATTTAAATTTCGAACTTTTCAAACTCTTGTTATATTTAAAGCTTGTATGTAACTATTGTGTCCATGTCAAAAAGACAAGAGAAGATTAGAATTCGTCCTTACTCTAATGAAACAATAAGAGATTTTGTAGGTAATATAATAGAAAATAAAACATACGAAGAGGCGAAACAGTACGTTGATTTTATAGAAGAGGATTATGAGGAACTGAAAGAAGATTTATCTGGGATGATAGAACCAGGGGACGACAATCTCCTTAAAAACAAGGTTTTTGCTGGTAAACTTCATATGATAGCTGAACTATATCTATCCGATAAAGAATGTTGAATTCTTTTTGGAGATTCATTTCGAACTAAATTAAGAAGTTTTCAACTATTTGTTAAGAAGTACTACTCTTGATATTTTCTTTTCGTTTTTTAATGTATAGGAGGTTTTTTTAGAAATCTCTTCTGAAAACTTTTTTACATTCGCATGGCTGGGCATTGTACTCCTGGACATCCTTTTTTGTGAATAGCCCACGTGCATGTAGGCCTTTGCTTCTATGAAGTCGAAACCTGCTTTCTTAGCAAGCCCCGCAAATTCTTCCGTAAGATGCATGTTCACACCTTCCATGCATGTTATTCTGAGAACTGTAGTTGTATCAAGGTCGCTGATTAAATCCAGTGTTTTCTGTAGTCTGTCCCAGGCATCTTCCTCAGCAGGACTGCAATGTTCTTTGTATAGCTCTTCATTTGGCGCTTCAACGGATACATAGAGGTTCGTAGGAAGCTCCTTTAGCTCTTCTATCCTTTTAGGGAAAGTACCGTTGGTGACCAGGAACGTTGTGAAGTCTCGTCTATGGAATTCTTCTATAAGTTCCGAGATCCTTGGGTAGAACATCGGTTCTCCCGTCAGCGAAATAGCGGCCTGATTTGGTTTTTTTGCCTCCCCCAGCTTTTCCTTTGGCACGTCATCGTTACCTCCGAAGCCGGAGATAAGCTCCCGCTGTGCCTCTATACATCCATCTATAATATTCTCAGGATCGTCAACAGGACCTTCCCATTCCGACGAAAAGAAGGACGTGTCGCGCCAGCAGTGCTTGCATCTTTGGTTGCAGAGTAAGGCGGGTGTCATCTGAAGACAACGGTGGCTCTGGATTCCGTAGAACTTTTCTTTGTAGCAGACGTCGTCGCAGCGAAGCGACTCCTTGAGCCAGTTACATGTACGAACGGCGGAATGGTTGCCTACGAAGCGGTACTGTCTATCCTCTAATTTTTTCTTTGTTTTTTCGGGAAGCATATGACATCAGGTTTGATCTGAAGTTTTATCAAGGTTTAAATAATTTTTCAATCTTATGTTGAGTAGGGATAGATGATGGACGATATACAAATTAAACAGTTACAGGATTATGCCGAGGAGCTAGCTAGAAAGAACTATGGATCCGGTTTCGAAGTAAAAATAGATGAAGTAGATGAAGAGTTGAGTTCTATGGGTGAGTACAAGATTGGTGTTTATGATAACAGAGGAGAAATAAAAGAGTTTTGTCTGGTTAAGGACGGAGAAGTTTTTGTTCCCAAAAGTTCGAAGCTATCGGTTACAGAAGGCGAGGTAATAGACGGACTTGGTATATACTTGAGAAATATACAAACCGAATAAGTTGGCTCTTTCTTTGAATCTGGTCCTTTGAAAGGTTAAGATCTTCGGGTGTTGATGCTTATATATCAAATGTCGAAGGTAATGTTTATAAATTGGCGTATATATAGCCTTCTTACATGTACTCAGATACACAAAAAGATAGTCTTACGGTTAAGTTTGACGTTGATGGAGTACTTACTGACATAGAGGAAACTTTCTTTAACTGTATAGAAGGAGATCTCGAGGATTACATGGATATGGAAGGTTATGATCTTGCGAAGGAGGTTTGTAGAATCACAAACCTTGCTTACAAAAACAGGAGGGACTTTTTGGTTCCAAGGGAAGACGGTATTCCTGAAAAGCTGGAAGATATACGGAGTGCTCTTATTGATATGGTAGAGGAGGAAATTGAAATCGTAATTTCTACGTCCAGGGAGGGTATAGATGAGCATGAGTTAGAAGAATCGTTGAAGGCAATGGGTATAGAAAACTATGATGAAGCCAGGATAGAGTATGATAAATGGAAGGACTGTGATATTCTTGTGGAGGACAATCCTTATCAGATAAAGGCTTTCTTGGATGAAAACCCTGGCAACGAGGCTTATCATGTAATAAACGAATGTAGTAAAATGGTATATGGTGATCGTAAGGATATATACAAAACCGGAAGATGCTTAAAAGTAGACAGCTTTTCTGATATAATAAATAGATTGAAAACAAGTAGTTTTGAAGTCCAGTCCGATAAAGAAATGCCTATACATGCCTGATCAGGGTTTGTTGAGTGAGGACTGCATATCCCACAATTCCCTGTAAAGCCCATCCTTCTTCAGAAGCTTCTCGTGTGTTCCTTGTTCCACCACTTTTCCATCGTCCAGACAGATTATGCTGTCTGCAAGTCTTGCAGTGCTTAGGTCATGGGCTATCATTATCGTAGTCCTGTCTTTTATCAACTCCTTTATGGCGTTCTGTATCTTCACCTCTGTTATAGTATCCACGTCGCTTGTTGCTTCGTCCAGTATAAGGATTTCAGGATCATTGAGTATAGTTCTGGCTATCGAGATCCTTTGTTTCTGTCCTCCACTTAGCTTGACGCCGTCCTCACCTACTTGCGTCTTATATCCATCTTTGAAATTTACTATGAAATCATGTGCTGCAGCCTTTTTTGCTGCTTCCTTTATCTCGCTCTCTGTTGCTTTTGGATTACCGTAGCAGATGTTTGCCTTGACGTCATCATCGAAGAGGAAGGCATTCTGTGAAACTATACCGATCCTGTCTCTCAACTCCTTTACATCCAATTTCCGTATATCCTTACCGTCTATCTTCACCGTACCGTTGTCCGGGTCGTAGAACCGGAGTATCATGTTTATTGTAGTCGTCTTTCCTGAACCACTTGGGCCTACAAGGGCTATGGTTTTACCGGGTTCGACCTTGAAAGAAACTTCGTGTAGTGCACTGTCTTCCTCATCCTCCTCACCAGGATCTCCGTAGTGGAAGGTTACTTCATCAAATTCGACCTCTCCTTTGATATTCCCGATCTCTTCAACATCTTCGCTGTTCTTTATACCTATTGGTTCCTCAAGTATCCCAAATACACGGGATGCAGAGGCTGCAGCTCTTTGATGTGAGTTTGTTATCCATCCCAGCATTCTCATGGGTTCGTAGAACTGCCAAATGTATGCGTTAAATGCTATAAGGGTTCCTATCGTCAGTGCCTCCTGGATAACAAGGTAACCACCGTAACCTAGGACTATTACAGCTCCGATGGAAACAGCGAATCCGACTGCAGGAAAGAACCTAGACCACAGCTTTATAGACTCGACGTTCGTTTCCCTGTATTCGTTGCTGACCTCCTCCACCCTATCTAGTTCATAATCCTCTCTCACGAAGCTCTTTATGGTTTCTATACCTGCTATATTGTTATGGAGTCTGCTGTTAACTTCGCCGACAGATCTTCTAACTGCGTCCCATTTTGGTCTTATTCTTCCGGCGAAATGATAGGTCATAAAGCCTATTATCGGTATAGGAAAGAGCGTGAAAAATGCTAGTTTCCAGTTCATCCAGAAAAGCACTATACCTATAATGATCCCTATGGTTATGTTTCTCGTTATTTCCCTCATCGTTGAAGAAAGAAACCTTTGAAGCCTGTTTATATCGTTCGAAAGCTTCGACATCATCTTTCCCGTGGGTTGGTTGCTATGGAAGGAGAGCGAAAGCTCCTGTAGGTGTTTGTAAGTGTCCATTCGAAGATGGTAGATGGCTTCCTGTGCAAATGTATAAAGAAAGAAGTTCTGTACGTACTCAAAAACAGCTCTTCCTCCGTATGCTCCTATTAGAACAGCGACCACCATCCACAGCAGATCAAAGTTTCCAGGAATTATGGCTTCATCTATGGCTATTCTTACAAGATATGGTGGCATCAGGCCGAATACTGATGCAACTACCACAGAAAAAACACCAATTGTCAGGCGTTTTTTGTACGGCTTACAGTATTTCATAAGCCTGGACATGGGTTTGTCTACCTTTTTCTGCTGTTCTTCCAGTACGTCATCGTCAACTGTTTTGTGTGGCATGTTATCGTCTATGGCATGGATTTTTGAATAGTTGAATATTTAAATGTTGTTAAGACGTTTTTCTCGCGGGAAACAAAAGCCTTAAAAGTCTTTGTAATGAAGTCTTGTTTGATGAGATTATGAAAAAATATATAGAAAGAATCTCCAACTTCTCAAGAGATTTTATTGAGTATTTGGGTCGGGAAGCAACAGGTCACTATGGATTTGGAAGCGAGTTATCTGACAGGTTTGATGATTAGACCTCTATCTTCATCAGATCCTTTGCGACTTCCACATTTCCATGGTATTCTTCGGCACCTTCTTTAAGAGGGTTTAGGTCTTTGTACCTTCTTGAATAGTGTGTAAGTAAAAGCTTTTTGACGTTCGCTTCTTTCGCTATCTTTCCAGCATCCTTTGCAGACGAATGTCTGTGGTTTGTTTCTTCGATAAATGTTGCATCGTGTATCAGGAGATCTGCTCCTTCGGAGAGCCTTTTTACAGTTTTTACCGGTAGTGTATCACCGGAATAAACTATCTTCCTTCCCTCTGTTATATCGGATACATCATCTAGTCTTATTTCTATTCCTTTGTGTTTTACCTTCCCCTTTTCCTTCAGTTCACCCATTTTTGGCCCAGGGTATAAATCATGTTTTGCTGCCTTTTCTTCATTTATATTTACACTGTCCTTTTCCTCCAGACAGTATGCAACGGAGGGCACCGTGTGTTCTGTTGGCACCGATTTTATTATGTATTCTTTTTCATCTACAAGAACCGTTTCTTTATCATCCAAATGATCAACATCTATTGCTTTGACTTCGAATCCAAAATCATACCAAGACATATCAGATAAAAGCGAAACGAACCTTGATGCTTCTGGCCCGTATATCTCTAACTTTCTTTCTCTTCCTTCAAGATTAAAAGTTTCTATTAGACCAATTAAACCTGCAAAATGGTCGGCATGCCAATGTGTTATGAATATCTTGTCCACTTTCATGAAGGAAAGGCCTGCCTTCTGTATCTGCCCCTGGGTTCCTTCACCGCAGTCCCAGAGAAATACATCCCCTTCTCTCCTTACCCATATAGAAGAGTGATTTCTATCTTTAGTTGGAATTATACTTCCTGAACCAAGTATCACAACTTCCAATGGCTTCATAACATCAAAACTAAGTAGAGGAGATTTTTATATGTTCTTCGATCTGCTCTATAATTAAAAGATAAAAAACTAAGAGAAATTTTTAGAACCTTGCTTGGCACATTGTTTTATTCGCTTGCATACCTGACGGCATAGATACATGGTTCATCGTTTAGACAACCATCACCGTTTCTGTAGTTGGAACACGATCCAATCGGAATGGGGTTGTTCCTGAATGTATCCGAATAATCATGGCTTGCACAGTATTCTTCTAGCTTTTTTTCGTCTATTACCTCCGACGTCTTAACTTGAATTGATTCCTCAGAACTATCCTTTCCGAACCTCCTTTTTGTTCCTGCTTTTCGACTAAGCGTTTCAAACGTAAAATCTTCTTCCACAAAATCACCTCCTTGAACTACTGGATAAACAATATAATAGACAATTTTTAAATATTACGTTCGACATCTGCTTTACTTTTTCCGTAGGTTTTAAGTTTATTCGTCTGCAAATTCAAAGAAAGTGTATTGAGATGGAGACAAAAAACAAAGGGAAAATAATTAAGGATCCTGTCCATGGTTTCATGGATCTCAATGGGATGCAGGTCGAACTTCTCTCACAGCCCGAAGTACAGAGAATGGCATGGATTAAACAGCTAGGTCTCGGTCTTCTTGTCTATCCAGGTGGTCATCATACAAGATTGGAACATTGCATAGGAACATCCTATCTCTGCAACAGGATAGCTAAAAATCTCGGAATCGATGATAAAGAGAAGAGGCTATTGGAGGCTGCAGGTATGTTACATGATATAGGTCATGCCCCCTTCAGCCATACCATCGAAGAAGTGATGGGCAGAAATCATGTAGAAGCAACAAAAAATCTAATAACTGGTGTGGAAACCATCGATGATCCGGATTCAGGTAAAATACCAGAAGTTCTAAGAAATTATGGTATAGACCCCTGTGATGTAGCTGATCTTGTAACAGGAAACTTTAAAGGTAACAAGTATCTCGGCGATATCATTGACTCACAGATGGACGCCGATCAGCTCGACTATCTAGCCAGAGATGCACACCATACAGGAGTTTCATATGGATCGGTCGAAACCGACTGGATAATAAACGTCATGGAAATAAATGATGGTAGACTTGCATACAAAGAAAAGGGAATAGATGCCCTCGAGGACTGTATAATTGCAAGGGATCACATGTACTCCAGTGTTTATTTCCACAAAACATCTTCTATAGCCGAAAAGATGCTTTTGAGAGGGGTTGAAAGATATCTAAAAACAGAAGATAGTCCAAAAAAGAATATATTCTGGATGACAGACGGTGAACTTATGAACACGCTTTCTATATCAAACCCTTTTTCAAAATCTATGGTAAGGAGAATCAAAATGAGAAATCTTTACAAACAGGCATATACCATAAAGGATACGGGTAGGGAGGGAGCAGAAGATTTCAAAAACATTAGAGAAAAGGATGAAAGAGAGATAGAAAATGATATCGCAGAACTATATGATCTGAGTTCTGATGTCATAATAGTAAACAAACAGAAAAGGGTTGCGTCGGATCTTGAGCCAAGGCTCAGGAAGTTTGATATAAGGATATCCTTTCCAGATGGAAAGATTTCACCGCTGGAGAGGATTTCAACAACTGTGGAATCTCTAAAGAGAAAGGATCCTGTAAGAAATCTTTTATCTGTATATACAGTCCCGGAAAAGAGGGATGAAGTAAAGGACTTTGTTGAAGATTATATAGAATCTAATTGAATAGTTTGCTTCTTATCCGATTTACTTTTTTGTCGGTCAGATCGTCTTTGGTTTTTTTCATTTGTAGTATAAAGTTTCTTAAATCCCTTAAATCAATCTCAACAGGCATATTTTTGAGGTTATACTGGTTCTCTATCCTGAGTTCCTTGCTTTTCCTTAGCCTCCCTGCAACATCTTCGTCAAATATCCCTTCATCCTGTAGAAATTCGACAGCTTCTATAGTACAGTCATGTATTTTTGATCTTATCCCTATCCTATATAGAACTGCAGAGACAGAAAAATATTCTATGTAGTATTTCATAGTTGCAGCCCATATCCTCGATTCGTTTTCTACTATCTTCTGAAGCACTCTCAAACTCTCTTCTGCGTTTTTGAGATAATCCTCAGAGATATTCTCACTTGCCTCTGCCATCTCCAATCCATCTTTCTGTCTTTTACACCATTCCAAGTTCGCCATATATATCACCAAAAATTCTTACAAAGTAATCTGTACCATTGAGGATAATGTGTTTCTTGTGTACCTCCTTGATAAATCTTTTGTTAAGATTATCTTTACCCGAGACATGAATTTTGTGTATGTGCTTATATGTTTCACTAAAATCTTTTAGGTCTTTGTCCATCTTTTCATTTCTTTCACCTACAACAAGAAGGTCTATGTCTTCTCCTTCTCTTTTGTTCGCATATGACCCAAAAACAAGTATTTTAGCATCTGACATATGAGGAGATATAATTTCGTAAAGCCTCTTTAGAAGAGTTTCCTCCTTCAGAAATTTATGGGTCATCAGTTTCTCAGATATGGAAAGATAATGGAAAAGAAGGTAGCACTCCTCATTGAGCCTGTATTTTCTATGTTTACCCCTACCCTCAACCCTGAGAACATTCTCATCAACAAGCTTATCTATATATTTTTTCAAAGTTTGATGTGGTTTTCCAATTTCTCTTTCGAAGTCAGCCAGTATAAGACTTCTCCTGTAGTCCGATAGGTATGGAAACAAAAGCTCCCACTTAGTAATATTTCTTACCATAATGTTTATAATCATACTATAATATTTAAATCTTTTGACTACTTCTTACCTAGAACAAATATCTCTCTTTGGAGATCACCATGCACCCTTTCTGTGAATTTATTCAAAACTTTGAATTTACTATCGGTTTCCTTCAATATTTTATCAAAACCCATCTTTCTGGGACAGCCTATGACGCATCTTCCGTTGCTTTTCAATATACTTTCTATTTCTTTCAATGAAAATCTGTAAAGATTTTCTATCTTGTCGCTACATACCTTTGCAGATCTACCGTATGGAGGGTCGGTTACAACAACATCAAAGGCCCTATCCCAGTTTTTACTTAGATTCTGAATCTTCGATTTCCTAACCTCACCCTCGACTTCGTAGTACTCCATGTTCATAATGCTCCCAGAAACCATATCATCCTCCGAGTCGGATCCATAGACGTTGTATCCAGCGAGACCTGCTTCCACTAGTATAGTTCCCGTTCCACAGAACGGATCCAAGAGGTCCCCTTCGACACCCGAAAGATTTATCCAACATCTTGCTTCTCTTGGTAGAAGTGAAACCGGCCTTGAGTAGGGTTTGAATTCAGACTTCCTTTCCGTGAACTCGGTTGGATCAAACCTGTGTATTAGCTTACCCACGTATATTTTTTCTCCTTTCATCAAAAAATAGAACGTAGTATCAGGGTTATTCAGGTCCACGGCCTTTATGTTTGGGTTTAACTCCTCGAGAATTTCTTCTTTCTTTTTTTCTCTCTTACCTGAAAAACCAAGATTTTTAAATCGCGCCGCAAACTTTCCTTCTATGTATTTTTCAGGATCAAACGGCAATCTTTCATTCATACAGAAACTTCCGAGATACTCAAGCACTAGGTGTGAGTATCCTAGCCTCTTCAATTTTTCCACGTTTTGAGCTTCACCGACTACGATCCTCCCGTCTTTCATGTTGATTTTCATACCAAGAGCTCTTAGCTCTTCTAAGGGCATTTTTGAATGAAAACCGCCCGTGAGGATCAGTATTTTCATGTAAAAATTATTAGGAAAGGCCCTTTATTAGTTCCCAGAAATTCATCTATCTTCGTTTATCTCCAGCTTCCTGAAAAAGATTTCTTCAGGGCTGATATCTCTTAACCAGCATATCTTGTTTACCTGCCACAGGATGTCTGCAAGTTCATTTTCCACTTCTTTGTCTCCCTTTCCTTCCCTAATAGCTTCTGTGAACTCGCCGACCTCTTCCACAAGATGATATACAACCTCTTCCTGTGTTTCAGGAAGTACGTCCTTCTCATCCATCTGCTTTATCTGTGCTTCCATGAGTGAGTCCAAGTTTTTTTGATTTTCATCATCTTTTTTATCGTGCATTTTATCCCTTTTACATCTCTTCAAGTTTTGGTATATTTAGAAGATCAAGTCCGTTTCCCAGAACCTGTTTGAATGCCTTCACCAGCTCTATTCTCCTTGCCTCATATTCAGAGTCCTTAACCCTACATTTATGGTAGAATTCATTGAACAGTTCACATAGTTCGTTTAGATATGTAGCTATCCTATGTGGCTCGTACTTTTCAGCCGCCTGCAGCACAGGAACGTGGAACCTTCCAAGCTTTTTGACCAGTTCAAACTCTATGTCTTCCAGATTTTCGTAACGCATCGAAGTCGAATTCGTGACCTTTTCCAGTATACCACAAGCTCTGCTGTAGGAATACTGTAGATAGGGACCAGATGAACCTTCAAAGCTCAGTGCTTCGTCCCAGGAGAACTTTATGTTGGTGGTTCTCTTTTTCGATAGGTCGAAGTACTTGAGAGCTCCTGTACCAACGTATTCCGCAATCTTTTCCTTATTATCTAAATCGGGATTCTTCTTCTTTACAGCTTCTAATGCCTTTTCCCTGGCTCTATCAAGCACGTCCTTGAGAAGTATTATGTTACCGCTCCGTGTGGACAGACTACCCTCTGGAACCGACATCATACCGAACTTTACATGGAATAGCTCATTCCTGTCCGCGTAGCCCAGCTTTTCAGCTGCCTCGAAAGCCTTTTTGAAATGCCTTTCCTGAGGTTGACCAACCACGTAAAGTGACTTATCGAAGTCATATTTTTCCTTACGATATTTTATTTGAGCCAGTTCTCTCGTGCTGTAAAGGGTACCACCATCACTCCTCTGGATTAGATAAGGTGTATCGTCTTCTTTACTCTCTATTATAACGGATCCGTCCTCGTCTTCCTTCGCAACATCCCTTTCCAGTGCATCATCTATGACGTCTTCCGTTTTATTTCTATAGAATCTCTCTCCTTTCCACGAATCGAATTTTATATTCAGCCGAGAGTATGTGTCCTTCAGGTCTTTTTTGGTGTATTTAGTAAACTTCTCCCATAGTCTCTTTGCTTCTTCATTGCCCTCCTCGAGTCTTTTACTCCAATTCCTTGCCTCCTCATCTAGTTTTTCGTCCTTTTTTGCTTCTTCGTGGAACTTTACGTAGAGATCAAGTAGGTAGCCCACAGGATCCTCTTCTAGTCTTTCCTCCTCACCCCAGTTTCTGTAGGCGTAGATTAGCTTTCCAAACTGTGTTCCCATATCACCTAGGTGATTTATGCCAACGCAGTTATACCCCACAAATTCGAGTATCCTTTTGATTGAATCTCCTATTATCGTAGAACGAAGGTGACCTATATGCATGGGTTTACCAACGTTTGGTGAGGAGTAGTCAAGAACCACTGTCTTGTTGTCTCCAAAGCTGTAGTTGCCATACTTCTCCTTGTTTTCATTTATTTTTTCTATAACCTTCTCCGCGTAAAGGTTTCTATCCAGAAAAAAGTTTATGAATCCATGGCCTGCTATCTCTATCCTTTCAACTGACTGGAGATCATTCCTGTTAATTTTTTCTACAGTTTCCTCGGCAAGTTCAATAGGGTCTGAGCCAAGTTGGTTTGCCTTCCTGAGACATGCATTTGTAGAATAGTCTCCCAAATCAGGAGAATCGGGAACATCTATTCTCACATCGTCACCGAGAACTGATTGAAGCTGTTTTTTTATACTTTCCTCTATTTCCCTCATTTTATCTAAACCAGATCCTTTTCGAAGTACTCTGCCATCTTCTTTCTCAGTCCTTCTACCTCGTTGAATACGTGTATCGAGTGGTCAGAAGTGGCTATGGAAAGTCCTTGGCCAATCTCTTCAGCAAGGTGCCCTGGGATACCCTCTTCTTTTAATGTATCTGGATCGTTGTCAAGAAGATTCCTTGTAAAATCCAATGCCGTTGTCCACTCCCTGAAGTATTCTGCGTACCACTTCCCGTCTTCTATTAGTAGATTGTGTTCTCCTTCGTACCTTTCTATGAACCGCTTAGAGTTTTTCCTATCGAATATCGATGGCCCCTCTCTCTTATCAACTCTCGCCAACCTATCCACTTCAAGCTCAAGTATCAAAACACAGATGTGGTTGTTGCTCCACACATCTTTCCTTAAAACCACAAAACCTTCATTCTCAAGCATTTTCTCAACTCTTCTGTTCATCTTTTTCATCTGTGGGTATAGTACGTCATCATGAACATCAGGCGATTCGAAACTTATCAACATAAAGTCGGTTCCCCTTCTATCTATCTTTGACTGCAAGTCCTTCAGAGAAAGTGGCTTTTGCTCTTCTTTGAAAAAACTATCTCTACATGAATCTTCTACAAACTTTCGTGCTTTCTTTTTGAATAAGAAAAAGTTTTCATCAGACAAAACCGATGCGACATTTCTATCTTTATCAACGGGATCTATAACTATCAGAACATCTTCTTTGAATTTTTTTCTTTTGAGGTAGTCCTTTGATTTGAAATGGTTTTCCGGATCGATTACTTCACCGGGATACCACTCAGAAGCTTCCCTTACAATCTCCTCAAAACTTCCATACTCCTCAATAAGTATCTCACACAAATAGCCGGAGAAACCCTTTGTCTTAAGATCGCTGCCATAGAGACCATGTTCCTTTGTAAACTTTTTCAGAAGACGTACTTCGTCCCGTTGTTCTTCAGTTATATTTTTATCAACCCATTTGACATGCCACGGCGTCCTGTCAACACTGCTTTTTATTTCGTCAGGATCTGTATCAAAGGCGGGTACGATATCTATTTTATATCCCTTAACGTTTCCATGGACATAGGGATGTTCTGCATAGGCCACGGTCCATTCACCGCCCATATCCTCGATTATTCTTTTTCCTGCTTCCATTCCCCTTTTCTCAAGATCCTCCATATCCAGTTCTTCGTCAAACATCAAAAATAGATCTATATCCTTTTTACTCTTAAGCCATGTATCCTTTGCTATAGACCCACAAAACAGAGGACTATAATCGTATTCCTCTGCGTGTCTTTCACCTGCATCCCTTAAAGCTTCGCATGTTTGTTTAAGACCTTTTACTTCTCCGAGTTCGGGTTTTATTTCATCCAGTATTTCCTCAAGGATCTTTTTCATATTATCAAGGTTTATTTCTAGTTCTTTTAATAAAAAATTAACTTAGAATATTAAACGACAATCGACGAAAAAACACAAAGCTTTATATACTGCCAAAATAACATATGTGTTGTTAAATATATTCGAGTATACAAATCTTACACATTTCAGAAATTACTCCTCATTAGTAAGTACACATACCCAAACTTTTAAATAGTAGTAATACAAAGTAAGTTATAGTTGATTACTACCAAATGGTAAAAAATAATTTGATAAAATGTCAGGACGTGAAAAAACTGCAAAAACTCAGAAGATATGCCCAGAATGTGGCTCTACAAGCTTCGAGGAAAACCAGTCAAGAGGGGAACTGACGTGCTCGGAGTGTGGAGAAGTCATAGAAGAATCCATGATTGATATGACACAGGAATGGCGTGCATTCGATCAGGAACAAAGATCAAACAGGGCCAGAACAGGTGCTCCGTTAACTCCAACAAAACACGATAAAGGCGTAACTACAAAGATAGGAAAGGGGCCAGGTGAACTGTTCAAGGTCAATCCAAGTAAAAGGGCCCAGTACTCAAGGTTAAAAAAATGGCAGTCGAGGATTGTTGAGTCGAAGAACAGAAACCTTTCATTTGCACTGTCTGAGCTTAAGAGATTGGTATCGTATTTAGGACTACCCAATTCAGTACACAGAGAAGTCGCAATTTTATACGAAAAAGCTGTGGACAAGGGCCTTGTTAGGGGACGTTCGATGGAGGCCGTGGTTGCTGCGCTAATATATGCAGTGGCAAGACAGCACAAGACACCAAGGACGTTGGATGAAATAACAGAAGCATCAGGTGTCGACAGGAGGGAGATTGGAAGGACATACAGATACGTTTGTAGAGAACTTGGAATAAGAATCCTTCCGTCACAACCAGAGGACTACATACCAAGGTTTTCGACTATGCTTGGTCTTTCAGACAAGGCACAGGCCAGAGCTCTCGATATATTGGAGAAAGCAAAAAGTCACGAAATAACATCGGGTAAGGGACCAGTTGGGGTGGCTGCAGCAGCACTTTACATAGCTGCAGTTCTTACAGGTCAGAAAAAGACACAAAGAGAAGTAGCAGACGTGGTTGATGCAACAGAAGTAACGATTCGTAATAGGTACAAAGAAATTGTAGAAACCCTAGGCATAGAAGACGAAGTGGAGAAAAAGGTCAAGGAAGACGAAAACAAAAAAAGTTGAAACGGTTGAAGTTTTAAATCCCGTGTGGGGGTGTTAGACATGAAAGACTTGAAGGAAGCTGTGAAAGTTAAGAAGCCAACTGTTGTTAGGCAGGGCGATACAGTAGAAGAATGCTTTATGTACGAGGGCATGAATGAATGTTTTGACAACAGATGCTTCTGGAAGAAAAATGGCGAATGTCCCATAGCAAAGGCTCTTACCAGCGAATCAGAAAATGAAAACAATATCGCAGAAGTGTGGTAACTAGATCATCGTTTCAACTACTTTATGGAAGGGAGCTTCTGTCTTAACTGCGGTGGGAGAGTACACTGATTTTTTTGTTTTATGGTTACTGTCCCTGAGCCTTTGTATGGTTTCTTGTGTTTTATTTACTGGAATACTCTGCTTCTTTGCTATATAATGGAGATCGTAATGATAAGGTATGTCCATGTCATCGCTTAATCTGTCTACCATATCATGCTCTTCGTCAAACCCCTTGCTCTTGCATTTTTCTGCTACATTTCTACAGAAGTTCGGGTTGTTCAACCTTCCTGTATATACATTAGTAACTTCGGTTTGGCTTCCACAGGAGTCACAGTTCTTATGAAAACCTTGGTTTCTCCAACCACAACTAAAACAGTGGGATATATGACCAAAGTTTCTGAAGTTTTCTTGTACTTCCTTCGCACCACTTACAATTTCACCAAAAACACGTGCATAATGTTCTCTGAAATAACAGAGTTTCGGATAAAATGTCTTTTTATAACGACCTAAACTTTCGATTATCGCCGAAACCAAAATACGCAGACCAAGTTCCTTGTTGTAACCTGTTTTCATACTTTTTCTGCCGTATCTTCGCCTCGAAACCCTGGGGTATGTACCAAAAAAAGAGGATGTATCGGTTGCAGTTACTCCAATAAGACCTTTACTCTTAATTGAACTTGCAGCTGCATCCAAAAACTCTGCAGGCGACCCAAAAGGATCTATATCTATAAAATCGAAGTTTTCTTGGCGAAGAAGAACGGCTGCGTCTTTGTTTCTTATTTTTCCACATAGACTGTTTTTTTCCATATTACTCTGTATAAGTCTACTTGCCTTGAGATTGGCATCGTTCAACCAGACCTCTGGGATCCCAGCCTCCTTCTTATATCTTATACCTCGAATACCCGAAGCAGAGAGAGCATCACACGCTTTACGGGGACCAACTACGGAAACAATGGCAACGGATAAATTTCTATCAAACTCCATCCTTGGGTTGTAAAAAACCTCTTTATCATAGGATCTTCCTTCATGAACTTCTATCTCAACGTTTCCCTCTTCGATATTTTCCATATAATACTACCTTTCTTTATTGCAATCTTTAATTAGTTGGGCTGGACATCTCCAGATATTTATAATTTCAGAGGATGTACCTATCTGGATCGAAAGGAAATCAGAAAAGTAAAACTAGATGTAATGAAAAGTATAGGTGTGGCATTGGATGGTTTTAGTGCTCCGAGGCCGGGATGTTAATCCTTCCTTCAAAAAACTCGGGATATTCAGTTGGTGAAAAGCCGTCTCTGTACTCCTCCTTTATATCATCGTAGTTATCGATCACTTTTTTCATCTTTTCTTCAATTTTTTCTCTGTCAGCGGAATTATTGTACACTTTCATACTATAATTCTTGAATGAATTCTTTCTGATGAAGATGCCTAAGTGACAGGGTTCATCTTCCGGACTATCTTCATCCTTTTCCTTTATATCAAGCGAACAGTTCGAAAGACAATGGTTACCTAGCCTCTCATACTTCACCTGTAAACCAGGAAGTTCCAACTCCCTGTCAGTCGAATTCATGACAAGAGTTTCGATTGCATCGAAAAACTGCTTGTACAGTAGACCATTTATCCCATCGGTTGTTTCTTTGTCGTTCATATTCATCACTTACAAGTTAAAATTTATATATATTGAAGTCATCGGATAGGTGTTCGAAAAAACCTTTCTTCTTCGACAAACCATTCTCACAAAAGATTACAGCAAAATGTTGTGCTTGAAAAGTATAATTTGAATCCTGCGGTGTGATCTCCGAGATTTGATGATCGAAGAGCTTAGCTTATAACTTCCTTCCCGTCCATATACGGTCTCAGGGCCTCCGGTATCTCTATACTTCCATCTTCTCGTTGGTTCTGTTCTATTATAGCTATCATAGTTCTACTGGTTGCCAAGGCAGTGTTGTTCAGTGTGTGCACATATCCCTTGGGTGGCTTACCTTCACCTTCCCTGTATTTTATCTCAAGGTTCCTGGACTGGTAGTCGAGACAGTTAGAGTTTGATCCCGTCTCGTGGAACTTTCCATCGGCCATCCAGCACTCTACGTCGTAAAGCCTACTGGCCTTGTCGCTTATATCACCTGTGCAGGCATTTACCACCCTGTAATGTAGACCAAGCTTTTGGTACATCTCTTCGGCGTTTTCCTGCAGCTCTTCGAAGTAATCCCACGAGTCTTCGGGTTTGCAGAACACGAACTGTTCTACCTTGTTGAACTGGTGCATACGGTACAAACCGCGGGAATACTTTCCATGGCCACCGCCTTCCCTTCTGAAGCATGGGGAAACAGCGCAAAGTTTGACTGGAAGTTCTTCCTCGAGAAATGTCTCATCCTTGAACATTCCACCAACGGGGTATTCAGAGGTAGGTATCAACCAAAGATCCTTGTCCTTGATTTTATACGATTCTTCACCCGTCCCATCCGTAGCTCCTGATATACCTTCGTACACTTCCGTGTTAACAAGATACGGCGGCTCAATTATCTTGTAGCCTTTATCATTTAGAAAGTCCAAAGCAAATCTCTGGAGCGCTAAGTCCAGCTCAACCAGTTCACCCTTCAAGAAGTAGAAATCGGATCCTGCTACCTTGGAACCCCTTTCAACATCCAGAAGGCCTCTACTTTCCAGTATTTCAGTATGTACCTTCGGTTCAAAGTCAAATTCTGGTTCCTCACCCCACCTCTTTATCTCGACGTTGTCCTCCTCACCTTCACCCTCTGGAACCTCTTCATCCAGTATGTTCGGTATCTTCAGAAGAAGCTCGTCACGTTTCTTTTTCAGTTCCTCTACTTGATTCTCTAGTCCTCCTAGCTCTTTCTTGACCTTCTTCATCTCGTTTATCTTTTTCTCTGCGTTTTTTCCTTCCTGCTTCAACTCTGCTATCCTTTCGCTCTTTTCGTTCTTCTCATGTCTTAGATCCTCCATTCTCTGAAGTCTTTCCCTCCATTCTTTATCCTTTTCCAATACTTTGTCCACTATCTTCTCTGACTCGTTCCTTCTCTTCTGCGACTCCTTTACCTTTCCGGGACTTTCACGAACAAGATCTATGGACAACATACGTATAACTTGTTATTTTGACTTTTAAAGATACACACGAAGTAACTATGAACTAAAGATAAAGTTCCCATCTTTCTGGTATGTTTATTTGATTAACAGGAATAAACCTTTTGTTGTTGTTTAATTCATATTTTTTGTGGAAATAGAATGATGAAAAATTTGGATAGTATTCTATCAAATGTTCTCTATCTTTACACATTTTTTCAAGGGCATGCATTTCTATTCTACCACCTAAAAAATCATCTCTTCCAACATCCTCTATAAGGTGAGGACTGAAGTAGTCTGAAACCCTTTCCCATGGAAAAATAAGATAGCCCTGGCTTCTATCCCCTCCTCTGCCCCTTCCTCTATTTATACTATCAACCCTTTCTTTTCGTGAAGTTCCTGAACCACTTCTCATATCCCAGTATTCGTTCATATATTCTTCAAGTTCTTCGTCAACATAGTCGTAAAAACCACCCGACCCATCTCTTAATAGTTTACCAAGCTTCTTTGGAAAATAAGGCATAGTCTTGGAAGCAAGTGTTGCAGTGTTGGGTGTACATTTCCATCTGTCTTTGTGCTTGCTCTCAACACCTAAATTCTTCCTTTCTTTTCTGATTTCATCCGACCCCATGATTCTATGGTATTTCTTTTTTAGTCTCTTCTCTAAACTATTCAAAAACTCGGTAGAACTATCCGTCAAATCTTCAAGGCTGGCGTCGTATCCATATTTCTCGTAGAAATGAGGCGTTTCCTTGAAAATATCAAGGCTCATATTTACCACAACAATATTAAGGATAAAGAAATATTTATCCTTTCGTCCAACCCGGATGATATTTGAGTTTCAACATCTTGGTTGTGTTCATTTTCGAAAAAATTATTTAAATCAAAGAGATAAAACACCTAAGGGTGAGAAGATGGTTACACTAAAAGAGTTACATAGTTTTTCTGTCGGAGAAGGAATAAAGGAAGATCCTAGAGAAAAGAAAAAGATAGAAAAGCTACTCGAAAAAAGAAAAGAAAATTTCGAAGATATGAAAGATCCAAAAAAAGAACATTACGACAAGGATAGACTTGAAAATCCATTCGATGACTCCAAGGTAATATATGGAGAAGATAGCGAGGTGGAGAAGATGGCGGTTGGTATAGATATCGAAACACAGGATCTGATACTTATAGATAGACTAAATGAGAAAGGCGAAGATATAGATGCAGCCTTTGGTCATCATCCAGAAGGAAGGGCCCTTGCAAATCTACACAAGGTCATGGGACTACAGATTGATACACTTGAACAGGCCGGAATACCCGTTTCCCAGGCCGAGGGTATCGTTAGACCCAGAGCAGATGAAGTAAAGAAGGGTGTACATGCATCCAACCATCCACGAACACCAAGAACAGCAGAGCTTCTGGACATTCCCTTCATGACGCTGCATACTATATGTGACAACCACGCATACCAGTTTATGAAAGATCACCTGGAAAAAGAAGACCCCGAAACACTTGGAAACGTTGTCGACGCTATACTCAAGATACCAGAGTATGAATGGTCACTCGACTATGACATGGGCCCCGAGATATTCACAGGAGATAAGGATAACAGGGCTGGAAAGATAGAGGTGCTGGGCTTTACTGGAGGTACATCACTCAAGGAAGACCTCATAGAAAAGATGGTGGAGTCCGGTATAGATACTTTGATCGTAATGCATGCCCCAAAGAAGCAGATAGAAAAAGCAAAGGAAGAAAATATAAACATAATTTCTGCTGGACATATGCCATCAGATTCACTCGGGATAAACCTTTTACTGGATAAGATACACGAAGAGTTTGGCGTAGAAATAGTTGAGCTCTCGGGTTTCAAGAGAATAGAAAGATAGAATAACATAGGAGCTATTATGTCATCTTTAAAATTTTTAGGTGGATGCAGAGAAGTCGGTAGGTCAGCAGTTCTACTGGATACAGGTTCAGAAAAGATACTCATAGAATACGGAATAAAGCTCAGTGATGAAGAAAGTGAAGACGGTATAGGAAGACCAGAAAATGTAAAACTTAATCTAGATGGGGTTCTTCTCACACACTGCCACTTAGATCACTCAGGGCTCATACCTAAACTTTACAATAGAGGCTTTCATGGGAGCGTTTATGCTACAGCTACCACGTTTGATCTCGCCAAAACCCTATGGGAAGATTCCATAAAGATAGCCAGCATGGAGGGCAGAGAACAAGAATTCATAGATTCTGATATCAAAAAACTGGAGAGAAATCAGAGAAGGATTACCGTAGGACAGACTGTACCAATAGGAAACTCAGAGGTATCAGTTTATGGAGCCGGACATGTACCTGGAAGCTCTTCTTTTCTAATTGATACAGGCAAAAAGACCGTTCTCTACACAGGTGATATAAACACAAACGACACAAGATTGATGAAGGGAGCTGATCCAAACTATCCCGATGTAGATGTACTTGTAATGGAAACAACCTACTCGGACATAGACCACAGTCCGAGAAAAGAACTCGAAAAAAGATTCGTCAAAAGAGTGAAAGAAAGACTCGCCAAAGACGGAGTTGTAATAGTACCTTCCTTTGCAATAGGCAGGAGCCAGGAGATTTTACTTGTACTCAGAAAGCATGGGATAAAAGCACCTATTTATCTTGATGGAATGTCTGTCGAAGCGACAAAGAAAATTCTCAGATATCCTGAGTTTCTCAGATATCCCGATGAACTTAAAAAAGCTTATCACAACGCAAAGACACCCTCAGGTGACAATGAAAGAAAGGAAGCACTTGAAGGACCGAGCGTTATAGTAACTACAGCAGGAATGCTTGGTGGTGGTCCCTTTGCATACTATATAGAAGAAATATACAACAAAGAAAACTGTTCTATACTCATGACAGGTTACCAGGTCGAAGGTACAGCGGGAAGAAAGTTACTTGATACAGGCATATACAAACCCAACAGACAGGCATTGGACGTCGAATGTTACTACGAACTATTTGATTTTTCAGCACACTGTGGAAGAAAGGAGCTCTTCGACTATGTCGAAAAGGTTAATCCAAAAAAGGTAGTTGCGATGCATGGAGAAAAGGCTGAAGAGTTCGTAGAAGAGCTGGAGAAAAGGGGATACGAAGCTGAAGCACCCAAGAAAGGCGATACCATTACCATTTAGATTTTAGTTCTAAAGGAAAATATTAATATCTTTTAGGGTTCAATAATAATACAGCAGTAATCGTGGAGTGTGGGTTAGATCATAGACGAAGTATACTATGGAACCATCAGGTCGTTTTTCTTTGTAGCCTATGCTTTCCCTTCTGTTCTTTTCAAAAATAATAAAACAAAAAGAGGTGGTATATATTTACGATAGAAGACACGATGAGATCCTTCACGATCTTAAAGAAGACATGGATCAAAACGGATACGAGATACGAGGTGCTACTGGAGAAATAGATAAATTTGTGATTGAAAAGCCATACTACTGGCCAAATAGTAGACTATCCCGAGGAGAAATCGACTTTATGGGGTTTGACAACGAAAAAAACAGAATAATTGCTGTAGAAGTGAAACCCAACAACAAACCAGGTCACATAAAGGAAGCGTATCGGCAACTCTGGAGAGATGAGGTTCATTTCTCAAACAAATACCCGGACAAAGAGTTTAGGACATGTATGAAACTGGGCGATGAACCGCTAAATGAGATTATTGCCATGAACGAAGCTGACATGAGAAGTGAAGTAGTCAAATGTTTTGAACTCGAAGGAAGGTTCAACACCATTTCTGAAAGAAAAAGATTTTATAGAGAAGATGGTAGCACAAGAGGTGAAGTTTCTGTATTCGCCGAAGACAGGGATAAAGAAGAACTGGCCTTATGCAATGTTGCAGTATATGCTAAAGAAAGTCTTTGTCAGTCTGCTATAGATAGAATAAGAAATGAAATAGAAAGACTTGCATACAGTGAAGATTACGAGGGATGGAGTTTTGCTCCGTATATCTATGTAAATGGAATCGGTAGAAAGAAAATAGATATAGTCGGTGAAGACATTACGAAACCGGAGGTTGACTATACAATACTTGAGGATATAATAGAAGAAGCTCCAAGATGGGCACACTGGGCACCGAATATATAAAATTTATCGAGTGTTTCGAGGAATGACCCTATTTCTATTTCAATTATTTATATTTTAACCGATCAACCTTTACCTTATGGAACCGTCCGAAGCGATGCTTTACGACTCATATTTTATGGAGCTTTCTCGCGAAAGAGAAGATCAGTTAAGGAAAGAGCTGGAGAAACTTGGATACGACAAAGCTGAATGGGAAAAAGTAAGAGAGTTTTACCATATGAACATGCTTCCATGTGGAGATCCTGAAGAAAAGGCCAAAAAGATAGAATCCCGCCTTTACAAGATCTATCCTGAAAAATATTTTGAAGAAAGATTTGAAAACGAAGAATTAAACAGTATCTATTCCGTAGCACTTCAGAAGAAAATGGATGGTAGACATCTAGTTCTTCCGTTTTCATATCAAGACGAACTTGAACTACATAAATTTCATGATGTAGATGGAATAGTCCTGGATCACAGTATAGTATATAGCATCATGGAAAGATCAGGGAATATAAAACTCGACAAGGGGGTAAATAAAAGAATCGAACCCCTTTACGATGTTTTGAACGAAATAAAAAGAAGTGGTGAACGTTTGAATTCTATTGATCCATATCATCTCGGCGAGGAAATAAAAGAAACGATGAGCAAAACTTCGATGGTCCCATGGTATAAACCACTGGAACTAATGGATAATGTAGTAACATGGAGGAGAAATGGAGATGCATACATAGATATTACTTACCCCGGCGATCTCAAGGAAAAGGCAACCTTACATGCTAATGGAACGGGGGGTGATGGTATACACAGAGAGATGGAGATAATTAACCTCCTGGAAGAAATAGGGGAACCTCTCGATATACCTAAATGGCTTAAAAGAAGTTTTGAAGATGATTTTCAAGATATGGCAGAGGATAGAGCTATTATAGAAGTTGCCAAGGAAAAATACGAAAGGCCTATGATAATCACATATGACTCTGATTTCAAGAACCTCGCTCAGGACGAAGCACTTCCTATGCTTCCAGACTGTGCTAATTTTGTTCTTCGGTGCACCATAGAATGAAAGACTAAAATGGTTATTCCAGATAGATCTGTCCAAACCTATTCTTACCTGTCCATTTATGGAAGTCTTCAGTATTTGCATTCTCTTTGAGATCTATAAGCTGAACTGCCTGAGAATCAAGCTGATCTAAGTAATGTATTACAAGAGCCTCAGGAAACATAGGTTCTTTTACTGCCCCATATTCGTTCTTACCGTGATGTGATATTATTATATGCAATAGCTTGTTCTTCAGATTATCAGGAAAGTTTTTAATATTCTTTATCCTATCCAAAAGCATTTCCTGACCCAACGTAATATGGCCAGTGAGAAGACCTGCTCTAGACTGTTTTATGTTAGTCGTAACTTCAAACTCCTTTATCTTTCCAATGTCATGAAGAAAACATCCCACCATCAAAAGATCGGTGTCAAGGTTTTGATGTTGCTCGGTCATTTTTTCAGCAAGTCCTACCATATGGAGTACGTGTTCCATCAGACCTCCGATGTAGTTATGATGGTAGAACATCGCAGCAGGAGCCTTCTTGAACTTTTCCATAAATTCCTCATCGCTCAAAAAAGAGTCCATCAGGTCGTGTAGCTTAGGATTGTCCATATCTTGGAACTTAGACTTGAATTCTGAAAACATCTCCTCGATGTCTCTATCGGACTTGTCTATGAAATCCTCTATATCATAGTTTTCCACTTTTCTCAGGCCATTGTCCTCTATATTTATCTGCATATTTCCCTGGAATTCCGAGGCATTACCTTTTACTTCCAGAACATCACCGGGTTTTACCTTTTCTTGTATTTTCTTTACCTTTTCTTCGTCTCTTCCTCCCCAATATTTTGCCTCCACTTCACCGCTTTTATCGGCCAAACCTAGAGTAAACATATACCCCTTCTTGTAGGATCTCACAGGCTTTTTGTACTTCACAGAATAGGTGCTTCTTATTTTATCCCCTTCTTCCAAACCATCCACATCCTTTCTTTCCATGATAACCTTAGTAATTAAGACTATATACAAATAAAAATCTTCTTAATTGAAGAAAAATGTAACTGTTCTGATGTCGAAAGCTTTTTAAATAAAACCTTCGAAAATAATTGTGTTATGTTCAATAAATTACTTGTCTTTTTCATGATGTTTTTCTTTGTTCTTCCTTTAGCGTTTGCTGCAGAACAAGAGGTTAAGGGAACAACACAAGTAATCAATCCCGTTGAAATAGATGGAATTACGGTTTCCAGTATGGAGGATGCATGGGAAGCCACTGAAGATTCCCAAGAATTCCGGGATGTTGCTTTGGAGATGGGATACCAAGAAGAACAGATAGACAGATTTTATGATAAAAATAGACGGTAGCTACGGTGAAGGAGGCGGACAGATAGTTAGAACAGCTACATCTCTTTCTGCATACACTGGAAAACCTATCAGAATTGAAAAAATAAGGTCCGGTCGTTCGAACCCTGGGCTTAGACCGCAGCACGTAAAGGGCATTGAAACATTAAGAGAGCTTTGTGGTGCAAAAACCGGTGGCGTGGAAGTGGAAAGTCAGTCTATAGTCTTCAAACCTAATGATATAAGGTCGAGTGATCTAGAGATCGATATAGGAACCGCAGGCTCAATAAGCCTTCTACTGCAGTCTTTGTTGGTTCCGCTGATGAAATGCGAGAATGAAGTCAGTGTAGAGATAAAGGGTGGTACAGACGTCAAGTGGAGCCCACCGATTGATTATATAAAACACGTGCTCATGCCCATATTAAACAATCACGGATATAGAGCATCGGTTGAGGTGAAAAAAAGAGGGTTCTATCCAAAGGGAGGAGGCAAAGTAGTTTTTCACTTTTTTGATGCTGACATGAAAAGATTTGACCTATCGAAAAGAGGTGATATACTGTCGATAGGAGGCGTTTCATGTGCTTCGAATCATCTCAAACATGCAAACGTAGCCGAGAGGCAAGCCAAAGCTGCAGAGAAAGTCCTAGGGGAAAAACTAAATAAGATACCACGAATAAAAAAAGAGTATTCCAACTCCCGATGCCCTGGTTCAGTGGCTCAGATCTGGCTAAAAACACAAAACTCTATCATCGGGGCAAACGCACTTGGTGAAAAGAACAAATCTTCTGAAGATGTAGGTAAAGAAGCTGCAAAGGATCTGATGAAAAATTTAAACGGAACTATAGACAGGTATGCAGGTGATCAACTTCTCCCCTTCTTAGCTATATCCGGCGGGAAAATCAAACCATCCAAGATTACAGGCCACTGTAAAACAAATCAAAAAATCATACAAAAATTTCTAAATGTATCCTTTAAAACCAAGAAAGGAATTATAAAAGCTCGTACTTAGTTCCCATATTAAACTCAAGAATACTGGGTGTAACGTCCAGTACCACATTACCTTCTTCCAACATTTCATTGTAATAATTATCGAAGGGTGAAATTACTGCATATCCTCTGGACAAATAAAGGTCTCCTTCTACATCAAGTATCTCAGAAATATCAACAATCCTCCTCTGGACTGTTTTATCAGAGTGTAACCTTTTTGGTTTCCCCGACCTCGGTATGTAGACAGCCTCCAAAGGCGTTTCAAAACCCAAATCCTTTAGATTTTCCTTGTTTATAGCGATCTCATTCCAATCCAGTTCTTCAGAATCGTTGTAAATTTCTGTTTCGATTCTCGATGAGAATATTTTTTGAAGTCGACCACTTCTATAATCCAGGTCCATGGAAAAATACATCGTATCATGTATACTATAAGGAATAATAAATAAAAAAATAAGGAGGTTATTCGATATCTATTTCCTTTTCCTTCTTCTTTTTGACCTTCTTTTTCGGAATAGTTATCTTAAGAACGCCATCCTTCATCTCTGCTTCAGCTTTTTCCGGTTTGACTTCCTCTGGAAGAGTTATTGTCCTTTCCATGCCTCTTTTACTTCTTTCCCTCCTGTAGTAGGTTTCCTCTGAAACCTCTTTTTTACTCTCTTCCTGGCACGAAATCATCAGTTGATTTTCCCTTGTCTTCACCACAACGTCTTCCTTGTCTACTCCAGGAAGATCTGCTTCGATAATCAGATTGCCGTTTTCGTCTCTTAAATCAACAGGAAAGCCTCTCATTGTACCTGCAGCTTTTGGTCCTCTTTCCCAAAAGTTCTTCATAAGTTTATTCATCTTTTTCTGCATTTCCTCTATTTCCTTGAACGGATCTTTAACCGGCATATAAAATCACCTCCTTTTTTGTTTTAGGGTTTTGTGTTTATATAAATTAAAATATAGAAAATATTATTTAAATCTTTCGGAGAAAGCATACTTCCCAACCTGAATCAACAGTAAACCTCGGGGGTTTTACATTAAATTTATTAAATATCTACCACATGAATTTCTTCCATGGATCCGAAGTATTCAAAAGATATCTACGGAGATGAAGATGCGTATTATATGGGATGCCCCGAAATTGTCTCCAAACATCTAGCACAAAGACTTTCAGACTTTGACAGTGCTATCGAGCTTTGTTGTGGAGCAGGAATGATATGTGTTCAACTTGCAAAAGAGATAGACGAGGTTATAGGAGTTGACATAAGGGAAAGAAGGGTGAAAAATGCGGAGAAAAACGCTAAACTATATGATGTTTCTGAAAATACGAACTTTTTAGTTGGTGATGCAACTGATGAAAAGTTATTGAAAAAACTTTCTGCAGAGGTGGTTGTGCTTGAACCTGACTGGAGTTCACCTGGAAGTAAAAAGAATGATCATGCCTCCAAGCTTAAAAGTACGCAACCTTGTTCTGACAAACTTTTCAAGCTCACTAAAAGACATATCACTGAAAACATCGTATTTCGGGCACCAAAAACATTTTCTACTAAGACTCTCGGGAGGCTTGGTCCATGTAAAATAGAAAACATTTACTGGAATAACGAACTGAAGTTCAAAATAGTGTACTACTTTCCTGATTTAGAAGAAACTACAGAGGAAGACATCCACTTTGATCCAAAAGAACTTCTTGAAGAATAACTATCTGACCTTCTTAAAGTAATACAGTATGAGTGTTGCTGTCACAATAAATAGAATTATAGCTGCTGCAAGGTGTATATTTCCATTTGTTACTTCTGTTATAGTTTCCGTTGCCTCATGAGTTTCTGTCATTGGACCTATATCTACAGCGTCTTCCATTGTTCTTTTTGTTGTGAAGTACGAATGAAGCTGTTGAATTCCGAGAACTCCAGCTACAATTGAAGAAGCGAAAAGAAGCACGTTCTTCACCCTGTTACCAACAAGGTTCTTACCCTTCTTTGTTAGTTCATAGTACACCCATTTTCTACCTTCCCTATCAAGCTTATTGATAAATCCAGCCTCCAGTAGCTTGCTGAGGTGTTCATGAACGGTGGATTTAGAAAGATCAAGCTCTCTGGAGAGCTCTGTAACTGTCATATTTCTTCTGTTAAGATATTTAAGAATATTTTTCCTTGTACCGGAAGATACTGCTTCAACTGTTTTATCATCTATCTCGAGTTCGTTTGACATACAAACACATGACATACTCATTTTTATAAGTATTTTCAAAACGTTCGGCTAGTACCGAACAGTTTCATAACTGTTATAAAACAGTCAAAGAAAGAGTTTATTGATAAAATGAAACTAGATAAAATCGCAGGTTTGCTTGCCTTTGCAATGATCTCGGTAGTATTATTTGGTTTTGTGACTGCAACGGCATCCCAAAACCCGTCAAACGAGACAATCTTCGATTTAGAAACATTAAGCAGTGACTGTATGTCAGAAAGAGGAGAAGATGTCCACGAAACAGAAAGTTTTGGGAATATCACCAGGATCCAAGGTGTGATGCAGACACCAAATCCCTGTCACACTATCAACATTTCTGAAATCAACCAAAGCGAAGAAACATACACCATGAATCTTGTGGCAGAATCCCAAGAAGAAATTTGCATTCAGTGTGTGGGGGCCGTGGAATATGAGATCATCCTTGAAGGCGACAGACCGGAAGAGGTAAACATCCTTCATAATGGCGAAGAAATTGGCACCGTTAGACTCAAGAGAAACATCTTCCAGGTACTAGTGGGATGGCTAAGGTCCCTCTTTTAGGATCTAAAACGAAGAGGGATCACCCTTATTTTTTATCAATCTTCTGTAACATATACCAAGAACTTTCCTTCAGGAGGCTTTGATATCTCAAGCTTGACATCTTTTATAAGCTTGTAGTACCTCCTTCTTCCTTCAGTATAACTCTCAATTAAATCATCATCTTCGAGCCTTTCGAGGTGATGTTTTACTCTTTTACCGTCCATATTTGTTAGATCCATTATCTCTGAGACATATTTATCACCACTACAGAGATGCTTCAAAATTTCAAGCCTCTTCATAGAACCGATAAGTTCCAACATAAATGTATACTATTACTAAAAACATTTATATATCTTTCTATTGAAACAAAGGAACGGGTGATAAAAATGGAAATATCAACCAAAGATTCGGAAGGTAGAAAAACCATAGAGGGAAACTTCAGCAAAGAATTCCACATGGACAGAAAGGATCTCGGTGAGTTTTTAAGAAAACTAGCAGATGAGATAGAGAAGGGCAACGAACTAGAGATAAAAAGTGATGACTGGGTACTACCCTTTACGTTCAGAGATAACATAGAAGTTGAGATAGAAAAGGACAAGGATGAACTGGAGATAGAGATAGAGTTCGACAAGATGGAAGACAAGGAAAGCCTAAGCATAGGTTAAAATCCCAATCTATTTTTATTTTTTTAACAGAGGCCATCCCTAGTTTTAGCCCACATGAATCTACCTTGTGGACGGATAGGATATAAAAAGCTAAAATGGCTTTTCCGTCCTACTGAAACATTATTCTAAATAATATTTTTGTGTCTTTACCTTTCTTTGTGTCATTCACGTCTGCTGGATCTCGGTTGTCTGTTGGGAGGAAGTCTCGGTCTAATGTTGTTTTTTAATAACACCCGACCAAGGACATATTTAGATAATAAGAAAATGTCCATAAAAATTCTAAAGACCAGATTTAAGTATTTCTTTAAACTAATATTCTATGATGAAGCGGTTTGTTCTACTTATTTTGGTAGCTTGGATACTGGTCCTTCCCACAGCGGCAGCCAGGACACATCAGGTGGAATATGATATAACTGATGGCATTGTTGATGTAAGGGAGGATATATTTCTAGACTATGCAAATCAAACCACAGTAAGGTTTTTCGTTGTCGGGGACGCGTACAACATCCGTGCATGGACTGATTCGAAATATTCGAGATTTCGGATAGATGAAGACGATGGCTGGAGAACTATTTCAGTAAATGTATCTGATCAGACCGAAAACCTTTCTATTGAATACATGACCTCCGAACCTCTTGATATGGGAGAAACTTCCTACTTCTTCCAAGGTTTTATGGTGGATGAAAAAACTGAAAACATATCTCTGAAACTCACACTTCCCGAAGGTGCTGTTCTTTCAAGACCACTACATGCTCCCAGACCGCCAGTAAGTCCCGAACCAACTGAAGTTACAACCACAGGAAGAAGAATTACTATAGAGTGGTATATGGAAGAACTGGAACCTGGGGATGTTTTTTCTATGTTTGTCTCCTATGATGAGGATAGATTTAACTGGCTATACCTCACACCACTTCTGGTACTAGGCGTTGTTTTAGCCTTGTTTTTCTATTACAGAAAGAGGCAAGTTGAAGAAGTGCTTGATTCGTTCTCACATCTTCTCGACAAGGAGAAGAAGATTGTCGAGGCCCTGGTAAAGGCAGAGGACAACACTATGTGGCAAAAGAAGCTACAGCATAAGACAGGATTCACAAAGTCCAAGCTCAGTCGTACACTCAGGAACCTAGAAGAGAGGAACGTCGTGGAGAAGATGCCCTACGGAACCTCAAACAAGGTTCGACTAGTTCTTAAAGAAGATACGGAAAGCAGCGGGGAGTAATAATTCTGTTTGTTGTGGTTTGTTGCACACTGTTTCGGTTAACATTCAAGGGGTAGTAGGTACAAGTTTAGGGTACAAGGAGGTGTTAATTTATGAAAAAAATCATTCAGATCATGACTTTCGTGGTAGCGTCACTTGTCCTCTTTACCCCACTAGCATCGGCGCAGAGACCATTACCTGATCCAGGAATCACACCCGATAGTCCTTTCTACTTTGTAGAAACTTTCATGGATAGGTTCAGGTCACCGGAGAGAGTAGCCGACAGGAAAGCTTCCGAGATGATAGCCATGGCAGAAAAGAACAATGCTGAAGCTTTACAAAGAGCCGAGGAACAGTACAACAGAGCTATGGAAAGAGTGGAACAGAGAGCAGGAGACAATCCCAACATGAACGAAGAAAGGGCAAGGCAGGCCAGCAACCACATGGCTCACCTGGCGAACGCCAGTGAAAGAGTTCCTGAAGAAGCAAGAGAAGGAATTCAGAAAGCCATGGAAAACAGTGCTCGTGTAAGGGAGAGAGCAGTTGAAGGCATCAACAGAACGGATCCTGAAAGAGCAAGGACTGTGGCCGAAAGTACACTAGAAGAGGTCATTGCTAATACCCCTGAAGAAGCAAGAGAAGGTCTTGAAACGGCTCTTGAAAACGTTAGAAGAGAGAGGGATACTGAAAGAATTGGCCCTGAGTCTAACATGACGGAAAGAGGCCCTGAAGGAAGGGTTCCTGATACCCCTGGAGAAGAGGAAAACGGAGAAGCAGAAGATGGAAATGGATCCACAGAAAACGTAACCGATGGTGCAGGAGAAGAGAACGGACAAGACAACCAACCGCCTATATAGGCGGTAAAACTCCTTTTCTATTTATTTGTTTTTAAGTAACAAGAACAGATATTTCCCATGAGAATTGGCTATCCCTGTATAAATCGATCACTGGACTGTATAGCAAGCAGCACTTTCAGACTCAAATCATACTCAGAAGAGAAGCTGAAGAAAACGGTCGAGAGCAATCTTGACTGTTTGGAGAGGATGATAGATTACAATTTAGAGAATAGAATGTTTTTTCTCCGGATAACCTCCGATCTGGTGCCATTTGCTTCGCATGAAGTATGTGACTTCGACTGGCAGAAACACTTTTCAGAGAGATTAAGCAGTATAGGAGAAAAGTTCCGAGACCACAACTTTCGGGTCAGCATGCACCCCGGGCAGTACACTGTTCTGAACTCTAATAAAAATGATGTTTACCACAAGTCTATCAATGATCTAGAATATCATGCAGATGTTCTCGATGCTATGAATCTGGACACGACAGCAAAAATAAACATACATGTGGGTGGTGTATACGATGACAAAGAAAAAAGTAAAATGCGGTTTATAAAAAGATATAAGGACATTTCAAAGAAAATAAAAAGAAGATTAGTTATAGAAAACGACGAAAAAAGTTATTCAGTAAAAGACTGTCTTGATATATCGAAAGAGATCGGGATACCAGTAACATTCGACAACCTCCATCACTCAATAAACGGATCCCATTATAGCGTAGAAGATGCTCTTGGGGAGGTCTCAAGAACATGGAACCACAAAGACGGGCCACCGATAGTCCACTACAGCTCTCAGCTTACAGGAAAAAGAACTGGTAGGCATGCAGATACCATTGATCTCGAAGACTTCGAAGGGTTCTTAGAAAAAACGAGGAAATATGATTTCGATCTGATGATTGAGATAAAAGACAAAGAAAAAAGCGTTAAAAAGATTATAGAGAATTCACTTTTCTAGAACCCACTCAGAACTACATCCTATGAATATATATGTCCAACCAAAACTCATCCCAATTTTCATCATATGCCTTCTGTTTCTTTAAATCTTCTTTGTAAAACCCTCTGGCAAACTCATAGATATCAGACTTTTCTCCTGAACTTAAAATCTTTATCCTCTGGAGGTCATCGTCGACATCTTCGACTTCAACTTCCTCACCATCAAAGCTTATATGATCTGCACTCTTCAATAGGCTCGCGAAGCTCCTTGGATGTCCTTTTTTTATAACACTGGTAAAAACATCTTTCTCAAGTGATTCAATGTCTTTATACACTATAATATCGGAATCCTCCTCGAGATAGACCCTGTCCCTTTCGCAGAAGCTTCCAATGAAATGTGCCACAGATCGATAATTGACCCTTTCCCTAAAGTCGATCATTAGATCTCCATCTATGTACCTTGAACTGATAAGACCACCGCTCTTCTCTCTCCACCTTTCCATTTCTTCAACAGTAGTTGGCTTCAGATCCTTTGTCTTCTTGATCCTGTCTATCATAATTTTTGACATAAAACAGAAGAGGGTTTAAAACTATTTAAGCCTATAGAAATAACCCGGACACACCAAAGAACTTATTCAACTATCCGATTTACTTAGATCTTTTTCAAAAACTTTCCACCAGAAACCATTAAAAATAATGTAGAAAACAACGGCAAGAAACTAACCAAGCGGATTAAAAAACTCGGCTGTGTCATCTCAAAAAATCCAGGCCTCCCAAAAATTCCAAGAGACACGAGTATACCACCAGAGCAGAATATTAACATCTTACCTGAAATATCCCTTTCAATTATATAATCAGAAGCTACAAACAGGGCAAAAAACGAAAACAGCAAGCCGAATATACCCGAAAGACTTAGAATATTTGTTCCTCTAAACAATCCAATACCAAAATCAGCTAAAGAAGAAACTATACCTAAAAACACACCTACCACTGCATAACCAAACTCCTTCGTTATTATTATGGAACATTTATCACTTATTCTTTGAAATTTTGTCATCCGAAAATCCCCTCAGACTGGGCTTGAACCGAGTTTAAACTACATATAGAAGTTAAAATTTATAAGATTAGAGAAAATACCTAGATTTTGTAAGAAAGTCCTGCTTTTTCGTACCTTGTATTTTCCTTTTTAGTATGGTTCTTTATAATGCTACTAAGTTCACTGTCATCCATATCACCAAACACATTCACTTCTTCCATCTCCTCTTTCTTTTGTTTGTCCTCCTCAAATTTATCAACAGATTCGTAGATTTTATCCTTATTAAGAACCCAATAGTTTATTCTCCAGTTTTTGCCATTCCAAAGACTGACCTCCTCTCTTTCGGTTTTAAGTATTCCTGCGTCTTCGAACATATAAAATATATCTCTTTCTTCAGAATCCAGAACATTATCTATTATTCTTTCTCCGAACCCAAAAAAGTTCATAACAGTCTCCGCGAGGTTTTTGAACTCTTCATAATCTTTGTCCAGTTCTCTCGTCTGATATTTCATAGCCTTTGCTAGTTCCTCGGGCCTTACTGTACTGTCAAAATATCCAGACTTTTCTCTTTTCATGGGAAACCTTAATCTAATTTCGAAACTTAAAAATCTATTGTCTAGGGAAGAAGTTCACGGTTTAAAATAAAAAACTAGCCAAATGAAACCAATCAATTATATCGGTACCTTACCATTCTCAGCAGGCGCACTTACATGGTCCTTCCATATCGATTCATCCATGTCTTCATATATATCTACATCTAAGTCACATTTTTCCTGTTTTTCTGTATTTTCGTATCCTTCTATGGCACTCTTAATTTCCTTTCTTTTCCACTCCCAATAGTGTATTCTCCATCGCTTACCACTGTGCAGATATGCTTCCTCGCGGGACAGAGAAACAATCCCCCAATCATGAAGCTTATTGAAAATCCTCCTCTCGTAGGAGGACAAAATATTATCGGTTATAGATTCATCGTAGCCAAAAAAACTCAAAACTTGGAATGCTTCAGACTCATCGAGGGGTTCGTAGTCATAGTCTAGGCTCTCTGCCTTGTGTTTTGTTGCTTTGACAAGCTCCTCTGGCTTTAAAGTTTTAGACACCATCACATTTTATTTGTTCTCGAAAGATTTAAACCTGAAACATCACAATAGGTAAAACAACAAAAACGGGTAGAAACATGGATCTAAAAGATTATGTTATTCTGGCTGCATCTATTGCTGTTAGTATGAGTGCCGGGCTTTTTGGTTCTTTCTTCACATCTCAGACGGTGAACACATGGTACAAAGGTCTCACAAAACCATGGTTTACCCCACCCGGTGAAATCATAAGCGTCGTTTGGATCATACTTTATATCCTGATGGGAATATCCCTGTACATAATACTTACAAACGATCTGAAGGACAAGAACGTAAGATTGGCTGTAGGACTGTTCGGAGTACAACTTTTTTTAAATGCTATGTGGTCTTACCTTTTCTTCGGACTAACCTCACCCCTCTACGGTCTCATAGGGATCGTGTTTCTCTGGATAGCCTTAGCTGCGACGATATACAGCTTCCACATAGTTTCGAAGAAAGCGTCCTACCTACTATATCCTTACATAGTCTGGGTAACCATAGCACTTGCCCTAAACTACTCTATCTACGTTATGAATTAACCTACTTACATTCCAAGAAATTTATGGTCCTTTTTTCTTCCCAAGTTTTACGAGATTTTTAAATTTTATCAATACAGTCCTGAGATTTTCTAGAAAATGAAAAGAAGGGGGGTTGGGTTAACCCATGTGTGTTTATATCCCCATAGCTGGTTCTTCAACTTCCGCATCTTCAGGCGGAACGAAGAGATCGTCTCCCAAGGTTGGGTTCAAATCAACTTCAATCTCTAAGGATTCATCTCCGTGGTGGACGTCGTGCATTCCTTCACCGAAGTTTTTTGCCCAACTTTCAGAGGTTGTGACCATACCTTTAAAGGCTTCCTTTCCGAACTGCTCTGCGAGAGTTCCTATAGCCTTCGTCCAGTCTTCTTCTCCGGGCTGGGTGATGTAGACCGCATTTTCGTCACTGTTCCAGATAACTATGTGATGCTCGTCTGGATCAGCCGACTCTACTCTCCAGTCATAGTCCTCTGTATCCATGTTTCTGGCTCTGACTCTTACTCCGCCTTCAAACTCTCCACCTTCGTAGCCTATCCACTCTGCATCGATGCTTGAAACTTCTGTGGTTACATCATCTTCGCGCTCTTCCTCCTCGCCGTTCCCGGGAACTCCTGTATCTTCATCAGGAACTCCGTTGCCCGTGCAGCCAGCAACAACGGTAACAGCAAGAAGAAGGGCTACAGTCAAAACTAATATTTTTTTATCCATATTAACACCTCCCATTAATAGTTGAGGTGCCTCCTTAAAAAATTAAACGTGCGGGAAGCCACTTTCCAACCAATGAATTCAAAGACCAAGGCTCTTTATGACCTTCCCTATGGCTTTATCCAGCTTGTTCATTACAACATACCCAAGTGACGCAACTATACCAAAGCCAACGAATCCGTAGGACGATATCATAGCTATATTCACTTCATTTATAAGAAAAAGATATCCAGCAAGGGTTAAAACCACTGTCCCTATCAACCTTTCCCTTCTTCTGTGATTCTTATCACTCATACTAAATGGTCCACTTGTATGAAATTTCTTACCTTTCTTTCCGTATGGATAAACCCAGTAAATACCGCTTACTGTAAGTGAATCTGCTACAAAATGACTGATTATCCCTATGATAATACCCAGGGATAGGATAAAGCTCCCAAAAAGAACAAAAACCACAAAAGAAACCAAAATCATAAACCATATGTTATGACAAAGTTTTCTATGAACACCACTAAAGCCCAGTTTGTTTTGTAATGTAAAATCGAAGTCTGGTAGAAAAGCAGCAAAACCCGTAATCAGAACAAGCTCAAAACCAAAGTCTAAAAAATAGTAAAAAAGTACTCCGAAAAAAAGGCCAAAGGCGATATGGGTCTTCAGTTTCATCCTAACATAGTATAGATAAAACTAAAAACATAAAAAAGAATAAGAGTATGGCCTTTTACAGCCTTTTGGAGATATATTTGCAGGTATTGCAACAATCACTGAGCTGTTTCTCGATACCATCGCCGAGCTTCTCTGTATTTTCTTGGTATTCATCTAAATCATCAGTCCCAGCATCCCCTAACTTTGTCGTATCCATGTAACCTCCTAAACACATAAAATCACAGTTTATCAATCAACATAAAAATATTTAAGTCTTGGTAAAATCCTACCAAATCCAAAATTTTAAGTAGTTTCTGTCATAACTTAAGGACAATGAAGAACTACTTCATACCACTTTTATTGATAGTTTTTGTGATAACTATCTCTGGATGTATCGCTAACAATGTAAACTTACAGATCATGGCAAGTAGTGGTGGAACAACCGAACCCGAACCGGGGGTCTACTACCACGAAGAAGGTGAAGAACTTACTGTAGTGGCTGTTCCCGAGGAAGGTTATGAATTTCAGGAATGGGAAAAATTAGGGAGTTCGGAAGACTGTGTCTTAAATGAAACCGTATGCAAATTCAACATAACAGAAAATTCTTTCATTGCAGCACATTTTATCGAAAAAGAAACCGAGTAAAACTTGAAGTATAAAATCAAGAAAGACAGCTTTATTAAAAAAATCGATGGTACAATGGCTAAAAGTTTTTTCAAATGCCAAGTCTGTGGAGATATACACTATGGCGAGATGGGTCCAAGTATATGCCCGACATGTGGCTCTGAAGAAGCATACGAAGAAGTAGAATCCATAGAAGCCAAAGAGGCGATGAATCTCAGATGAAAGTAGAGGCGAAAGTAAGATCGGTCCACAGAGAAACACATGATGTGAAGACATTTAGACTCTACCCAGAGAAGAAAATAGATTTCACACCTGGACAGTACTGTCTTGTATCGATCCTGGATTCCAAAAAACACAAGAACATAAGTAAACCCTTTACATACTCAAGTTCTCCGACGAAAAGATATGTAGAATTAACAGTAAAAAGGATGGGTAATTTTACAACGGCTATTCATAACCTCAAAAAAGGCGATAGACTTCTATTGGATGGGCCTAGAGGTAACTCCCTGAACTTCGATGAAACGGTAAAAGAAGATGTTGTTTTTATAGCAGGCGGATCAGGAATAACACCCTTCATGTCTTCGTTAAGATACGCCGTAGAGAATGATCTAAAAAACAATATAACTCTGCTGTTCAGTAACAGAACCAAAAAGGATATAATATTTGAAGAGGAACTCGAAACTATAAACAACAAGAATGGGTTTAATGTTGTAAATACACTTTCCGATGATTGGTCAAAGGACTGGGGAGGTGAAACCGGGATGATAAATTCTGAAATGATAAAAAAATATATCGATAAACCTCCCAGAAAGGTATGGTATATATGTGGACCTCCCCCAATGATAGATTCGATGGTTGACATCCTAAATGAACTCGGAGTTAACGAAGAAAAAGTTAAATACGAAAGCTGGATGATTCCGGGTAAAGGAAAAAACTCAAATTAAAGAAAATTTATATCAAATATAAAAACATTTCGTTGTAATAAATTAGTAGAAATAATAAAAGATGCAAAATGTCTAGAGAGGAACCCAGAATAGAGGGTTGGACGGAAAGAAAGAAAGAATCGACGTGGTATACCTTCAAGGACTTTCTCCAAGAAGACAAGGGGTACGAACCGTTGACACACATGAGAGAAGCGATGGAAGATATCGAAACTATGTTGCCTGATTACAAGTTAATCAGGTTAAATGAAAACAATAATCCTGGAAAAGTCCAAGCACTAGGTAAGAAGGGCGAAGATGAAATATATTTCGTAAATAAGGAAGGGAAGTTTGTGGGAAAGGGCGAGACAGAAACGCCATATAAGATTGATTAACTTACGCCAGAAACTACAGGTCTTTAATCATCGCCTACTTTCTTAACTACGTTATTGGATCTGTGAGAGTATGTTTTCTATAGCACCATCGTCATAGATGTTGTCATTAGAAGCAGGTGTTCCATGGCCTGGTAGTAGAACAGATATATTGTCAAACTTTTTTACCCTTCTTAGAGATTTCTTTATAGCCTCTTCGTCACCGCCCGGTATATCAGTTCTTCCGAACCCATCTGTAAAAAGAAGATCTCCTGAGATAAGAACACCCCTATCATCATCCCAAAGTATTATAGATCCAGGTGAATGTCCTGGCACATGTAAAACTTTAAAACTGTAGTTTTTGGTCTTTACTACATCATTTTCCTCAAGCCTCCTATCCACTTCAGGAGGCTCAAAGTCACTGTCAAATGCAGCTGAGAGGGTTCTATCCTCAGTTAACTCAGCTTCCTTGTGAGCAAGTACTTCAGCATCTGTCTTTTCCTTGAACTGTTTGGCAGCTCCTGTATGATCGAAGTGTTCATGGGAAAGAACTATTTTTTTTATATCTCCTATTTCGACGTCGAATCTATCCATCTGTTCCAGGGTCTGTTCGACAAAAGTTCCAGTCCCTGTGTCCACAAGAAGCTCACCGTCAACGCAGTATACATTTGAATCCATCCCTGCACCGTTAAGCAACAATATATTATCCGTCACTTTCATGGGTTATTATTCTTCTATGAAGATTTAAATAGGTTGAATACATCTAAAAATTTAAATTAGGACCACCAACTAACTATAGTATATCATGAAAAAGGAAGGCTCCGATGAAGAAATATTGATGGAATTAAGGCCCGCAAGAAGGCGATTCACGAAAGAATATATAGGAGCAATTTTATGGGCTGTAATAGGTCTCATACTTTTTTATGTCAACTGGGATTTTTCATTAGGAAATCAGATGCTTAAAGTCGATCTTCTTGGATCGGCCTTCTTTCTTTCATCAGCACTAATATTCTTTATATATGCAGAAGCCAGACGATTCGTGGAACAGTATATAATAACCGACACCGCTGTTTACGAAAAGGTCGGGCTGTTTTCAAACCGTACCACCGACATACCCTTTATGAAGTTGCAGAGATGTGGTATAAACAAACCTTTCCTTGAAAAAATAGTGGGCGTTGGTGATGTACGGGTCGATGCTGGACATAATTTCTTTATAATAAAGGGTATAGCGAATGCAGAAGAGGTAAACAACCTAATAGAAAATAGAATGCGAGAGGTAATGAGCGGAGGGAATGTAGCTGCTGTCCATGATAACTAGTTATTCTCTTATATTCATATGATCTGAGAGAAGGGCTTCTTCTTCTTTCTCTGAAATTCTCAAAAGACCAACAATCGATATTGAAATCAAAAGTATAACCAGCCCCAAAGAAAACCACTGGGAAATGATAGTTATGCCATGGAAAATGCTAAGCATAAGTAAATATACTGAAAGAGTTAATGGTACTGTTAGTAAAAGAAAAAACTTTGCTCCTATCATAACTTAACACTGTGCTTCCCTAAAATAAAAATCTATCCCATTATTCATCTTTACCAGTCTTGAGTCTACCGTAAACAGCATCCTCTACATAACCAAGAAATTCGTTTATGGGCTCTTTATATTTCTTAGTTGCCGTTTTCGTGTCTTTGTGCAAACCACGTTTGGTTTCGGATACTTCTTTACCGGGTTTTCTGCCTTTCTTCATTGTGTCGACATAACCGTCAAGCTCCTTGAGAAAGGGATCAGTTGGAAGTGCAACACCTCTTTTTTCCTTGGGTTTGTCGAAATAGTCTTCGGGCTGCTCACCATAAATTAAAAAGTCCCTGTAACGATCAAAGTTCTTCTTCCAATCTTCCTCGTGGTAATCGATATCATCATCACGTATAAGATCGGCGGCATACTCTGCTAGCTCCTCGCCCCTTCCGGCTCTCTGGAATAGAACTCTTCTTTTTGGGTCGTCCTCCGATCCAAAAACTGCTTTCATATATTTGTCTGCTTCAAGTGGATCAACGGGCCATATACAGTTGTTTCTCTTTTTCAAAACAAGCTCGGTTTCTAGCTCAACACGTCCATATGTCCTGTGTATGTTATAACGTATTTCTCTTTCGTCGCTCTCTGATTCGGGATCCACACCCTTAAGTGACCAGGAAAATACACCGCTCTCATCGCCTGTTATTCTATTTTCATTCCATTGCTCTAAATCTTCATCATGTCTCCTTGCGTGTCTCATTATAAGTTCAGGAAGGCCAGAAAAGACCTCGTAGTTGTACTTTGTTTCTGGGGCACTTACCCTTTCATCGATCCTAAACCTATAAATCCTATCCCAATTATCTCCATCGTACTCTTCACCGAGGTTTTTTATTTCCTCCTTTATCATTTCATTCGGCTCCTCTGTAGAAACAGCAGCTTCCACACCTTTTTCTGTTTCCACCCTTGTGCGATATAGCTTATTTCCGCCCTTTCCCTCCAGATCATAAACAATGGCCTGTCTCAACATCCTAGAACTTATTCTATTAAAGTTACCTCTCAGAATCCGTATAGGCATACCCCCCTTCTCCTCCGTTTCCTGATATATCTGTATCATTGGTACTATGTCCTTTGAAAGCCTTTTCACATTTTCTTTCTTAATTGCGGATTTGTTCTTACTCATAAAATCACCCACATACGTTACCGGGAACTTTTTCCATACTCAAAATTTCTAAACCCAACTATTCGAGAGAATATATTGTTCCAATTTTGTGAAGTAAAAATTTTCTCCCTTCTCTGTCTTCATACTGAGTTAGTTCTCCATCAACCAACACATCTACTCCCTTTCTGATATCGCTCTCAAATCCCTTGTCTAACTCATCGACATCAGAACTTCCGAGACCGGATACCTCGGCTGAAACAAACTCACTGCTATTCAAATAAAACTTTTCGTCCTCATCATCGTACCTAAGCTTACCCTTAAAACATCCCTCTTCTTCTAAAAACTTAGCTGAAATCTTTTTGTACATCTCATCAGACATGAACATATTTTTTGCTAAAAGCTTAAATATGATGAAACAGGGAACTATTGCCAGAAGCCGTTTGTTATATCCAAGGGTTTCTGAACCGATATGTACGAAGAAAAAGACAGGGATAAAAAAATACTGAAAGACATGGAAGCCGTCCTCGGTGTACTGGGGATAGAGGATAGTCCTGAACCTATCGAGATACCGATCAGAGAGTATTATAAAATCGGTAAAATTTTACAAGAGAAAACCGATGATGGACTGTTCGAATACATGAAAGAATACGATTTAACAGAAATAGACAAAATTTATGACTATGTTTCATCCCCAAGAGAAGAACTAAACGAGCTTTACAGAAACAAAAAGATAAATGAACTGTTCAGGACTCTCATGAAGCATCTCGATGGACCTTCTATAAGTAAAGGAGAAAAGCTGCCTGGAAATGAAGAAAAACTTTGCATATACAAAACTGGGGTCAAGATACCAGAAAAATATAGAAACTATATTGAAGAAATTAAGGATGTAGTAAATGGATACTACCATTGTAAAAATAAATAATTGTCTACAGGACCAAGGTTAATTCTTTGCTTTATACCTTGTTTCCTGCATCTACAAAGGTAATTGGACGTTTTTCTTTTTTATCAGGTAAAGAAATTCTATCATATTCACGGTCGGAAATATCCAAAGGAGGCCTACCTATAGATAGGACTTCTGTGCCCGTCCCGTTATCATATTTTTTCTCCGTGTTTTCGTAAATATCCATATTTATCACCAAGTAGTAATTAACATTCCTACTATTTAAAGGTTAGGGTTATTTATCACTACTAAGTAGCATATACTCATCAGAACTAAACCGCCCTTGCAAGATACAAGTTATGTTTGCTCTTAAGTATTTCTACAGTGACTCTCTCCCCAACAGGTATATATTTTCCATTTAAAATAGTTATGGTTCTGTGATTTGCAACTCCAAGCTTCTGACCTGGATTCCAACCAGGGGCCATTACATCAACACCTATTTTTTCTCTTCGTTTGAATACTCTGGGAAGCGAAAATCCTACTTTATATATACCAAAATCTTCGGGGCCTAGTTTGAGCTTTATACTATATTTTTCCTCGAGATCCTCAAGTTTAGAGTAAAATCTCTCCCAAGATATCTCCTCGTAACCATCAATCTTCCTTCCATTCTTATGTTCCCTGTACTTCTGTATCCCTAGCGCTGGCCACTTTTCACCCGCACCTAAATCCTTTACATACTCTACAATATCTTCTATTCCATCGTCGTTAAAACCATCGATCCATACAGGCGCAATCAGAAGATCTATCTCACTACCTACTATGGTTTTCGCATTCTCAAGAACCTTATCCAGGTCGTATATATCAGTTCCGGCCATAAACTTCGCCGTATCCCTATCCATGGAATTTATAGTGAGGTTTATTCTATCAAGCCCCGCCTCTTCCAGATCTCCTATCATCTTTCTATCCAGAAGAAGTCCGTTGGTCTGCATGGAAACTGTTTCTACTCCTTCCATAGATGAAAGGCTTTCCACAAGTTCAACCATCCTTGGATAAAACAAGGGTTCTCCACAACCGTCTATGTGCATTTCTATATCGTCGCAGTTTTTTCTCGCCACCATTGCCCCTGCGTACTCCACCATATAGTCAAGGGAAACCTCATACCTAGCTTGTTTATTTCCAACAGGACCTTCGTCCACAGAACAAAATGGACATGAGAGGTTGCAGCCGGAAACAGGTCTTATCTGCAGGAGATTCGTGCCCCTGTCAATAACCCCGAAGGTCAGAGCACCAGCTAGAGGTAGATCGGTCTCCTCTCCTACTTTGACAATTTCTCTGTTTTCCATGGGACTAAGTAGGTCATCGAAATGATTTAAAGAACAGGGTAGCTGTGTTATATATAAAAATTAGCAGACTGTTTGTATTACATCCTCTGTATAAGAACTCTCATCCTCCATTTCAAGAAACCTGTACACCTCATCTCTTACTTCTCTCATATCATTGGAAGCATCGACAACCTTAAGATCTACGTCTTCTATCTGAGAAAGTATATCCTGATACGACTCATAAAGTATTCCAAGAAAATCCCCATTCATAACTCTTCCCCCATCACCAAACTCCCTCTCCAGCGATGTTTGAGGTTCTACCAAAAAGGCAACGACCTTATCCTCCAGATCAGTAAACTGCTTCACATATTCCTTATGTATATCCCTACTTTCCTTTGAAATTTTACTCTTTTTATAAAGAACGTCGTCAAATACCATACGATCGTATATACCTCTATCAACAAAGAGGTAGTCCAGGTCGTCCCGAAGCTGCTGTTCCATGATCTTATTGGCTGTTTCGTGGAAGCACCATGCATTATATTTGAAATGATTGTCCTTATCAAGAGGTGACTTCATTGCACTTTCTGCGACGGAACCCACCTTATATCCATTGTTGTCTTCAAGAGCATCCTCCACAAGATCTATCTGTGTCGTCTTACCGGTCTTAGGCATTCCCATGAACTCTACTGTGATCATAACATAGTATTTATCAAATAATTTTAAATATTTTAAGTACATGGCATCTGGAAGAAACAGGAAGCCGCCGGTGGGATTTGAACCCACGACCTGCTGATTTCCGAGCCAGCTTTCATCCGCGCAGAACGCGTCAACAAATCAGCGTACAAGTCAGCCGCT
>SL_8KL_010_SEDDRAFT_10000242_pt1 | contig 47026 bp, 40 predicted proteins | sample SodLakKL_010_SED_4_FD_11160 | JGI IMG/M metagenome (IMG submission 11160)
CATTAGGGATTCATTCCTGACAGATTCCCGCCAATGTTTTTATTTTTATATTCTGATTTCAACCTATGACTTTTTCTCGTTACCTAAAGTAAATATAAAGGATATCCCAATTCGCTTGTAGATAAGATGACCGATGGAAGTGCGCTTTTGATAAGTTCGGACGGAGTAGTTTCGGAAACAGTAGAAAGGGGAAAAAATATTGAGATACAGAGATTGGTCACCGACAAAGAAGGAGCTGAGAATTGTTTCATGAGAAAATTCACTATGGAACCAGGGGCTCATATGCCACACCATGAACACGATAAGACTGATCACGTTCAATATATTTTGAAAGGAAAGATGAAAGTCACACTCGGAGATGAGACGAAGATAGCTGAAAAAGACGATGTCCTGTACATACCCTCAGATGTACCGCATTCTTACGAAAATCCATATGACGAGAGTATCCAGTTCCTTTGTATAGTTCCGGCTGGGGAGATAAAGACAGAGATAAAGGAAAAAAAAGAGTGATGAGATATCCTGATAAAGATCAGGAACCTCCTTTTAATCGTTTTTTATTATCACCATAACCCCCTAGTGTGTTAGTGAAATGATCACAGCTTATTCATCATGTGCTTTTTCAGTTTCAACTTTCGCATTCTAGTATCGACGCGATGTTACCAATCCTTGTCCTCACTCATTTATCCTCCTATTTACTTCTTCAGTGTTTTCTGACTTCTGCTTCGATGCATCTCTAGAAGTTGAACTCTTCCGATATATTATCAGGGCTAATAGCAGTGACATCACCAGTAATATGAGAGTGAACCCAGGTGTGTCATCTTCGTCATCATCAGTTTCTTCTTCTGCGAAGTGCACCGTTACTTCTTTGTTTTCATCCATCGTTATGGTTATCTCCACACTAGTCGACTCATTTGAGATATCTCCAGTCCACTTGTCGAATACCCAACCCTCTCCTGGTGTAGCTAATATGATAACCTCATCACCTGCCTCGAAGATATGGTCACCTGCTTCTGGGTCAGTAGATCCTTCTCCCTCTACTTTTATTGTGAGCACGAAATTTTCCTCTCCCAATTCAGCAAAGTTGGCTATTATAGTTTTGTCACTGTCCATGGTCACCGTTATTTCTCGTGAACTATCTTCTACATCCCCTGTCCATCTATCAAAATACCAACCGTCAGCGGGAGTAGCTGTGATGATGACTTCTTCACCAGCTTCGTATGTGTGAGTCCCTTCCTCTAGGTCGGTACTTCCTTCACCTACTGTCTGTAGAGTGAGTTCATAAGTCACATCGTCAAAAGTATCATCGCCTTCTTCTACGACCACTGTATATTCCATTTCTTCAAAACTTATCGTGTACTCTCCGGGTTCATAGAAAGTATGAGTATACTCACCATATGACTCTCCGGTCGCTCCGACTTCGAAGTTGTAGACGACCGAACCGTCAATGTAAACTGGTATAACACCACTTAGATCTCCAGCATTTTCGGATATCAGGTAAATTGTGACTTCTAGTGGGAACTGCCCTGCATCGTAATCGACCATCATATCGTAGTTGATCGGTATGAATCTATCGTCGTCGTAGCCCGGCGGAAAAATAGGTGCGTCAGGCCCGGCGAAGTCTACCTCCATCAATCCCTCGTTATAAACAAAAACTGAAGATATCAGTAATTCACTCGGATTACCTATCTGATCTCTAGTGAAGGATATGCTCAGAGTATCTGTACCGAGTCCGCTGGTACTGGGTTGGAAGTTATTTGCAAATCCACCTGTACCGCGCCAGATATATGCAGACATCTCACAATCACCGTTATTATACCAGATATCAAATTCTCCATCCCAACTGGCATCTCTTAAGTCGATCTCATAATATATGTCAGGATGATCTCTTACGATACCTTTCAACGTCAGACTTACAGTCACTATCCCTTCACCTTCTGTGATCTCGACCCTGAGGATATCCGTATCGGGACTGTCTACGAATTCCCAATCATCATCCCCGGGACCGATCAGTCGCATGACGTCACCCTCAGGATCCGTGATAAGATCACTATATGGTGTATCCGGTTCATCTGTTTCATCAGTAACTGTAACAGTTACAGTCTCGTCTCCAAACATCACAATGTATGTTCCGGGTTCGTAAAATGTATAGGAGAATTCATCCCAATCAAAATCATAAGCACCTAATTCAAGTACACCTATAACTTCTCCGTCGATCGTAACGGGTATTTCACCATCTTCTTCCCCTATATTTTCCGCTTCTACCTCTATCCAAACTTCTAAAGGTGCTGGTCCCAAATTAGGCTGAACAGATAACCTATGATCTATAGGTACGAAACCTTCACCAGGATCTGTAGAGTCGTCAGGACTCGCCGTGTCCCAATAATACTCATAATCATCTTCTCCTTCTATGTAGTCATAAGTGTATATCATAGAGAATCGTAGTGAAGCAGGATTGAGCAAATCATCAATAGAGGTGCTAATACTCAAGGTGTTAGTACCTACACCTGATACTTCTTCATCATACATGCTCCACCCGTGCTCATTACTGGCCCAGACAGTGGCGTTATCTTCGATATAGTAGAAGTAGTAGAAACCACTCTCACCATCTTCTAAATAAATGTAGTAATGGGTGCTTGCTTCGTCAGTGATTGTACCCTTTACCGTCAATGAGACCGTTATGATATCATCGCTCTCCGATAATTCTGCCCGGATTATATCGATATTTGGTCTTTCAACATTGTATCTCCAACCGGTTCCATGAATATGCGTAACATCCCCCTCTTCGTCTGTCAATACATCGCTGTATTCTTCGCTTTGAGCTCCCGCTACAGCAGGAATTGCTAAAAGCAGCGAGAAAGCTATAAGCGTTGCTAAATATTTTTTTATTTTCATATCATTCCCTCCGTATCCCTCCGCTATACGGATGATCTGATAGTATATACGAAAACACCTCTATATAGACTTTTCTTAACTATATAATTTATATAATAAGTATTATAGGATATTTATTATCAAATAAGTTTGATAACTTTTATTAAGCAAAGAAAAAAGTTGGATCATATATTCAAAAATAAAAGATTCATCACCATAGAATTTATATATCAAATGAAAGATTATCTTACGGAAATATATGGAGGCTGAAAATATGGATGATGAGCAAAAAGGCGTTTCAGCGGGACTAGGAGTATTGGTTCTAGGTGTACTAATAGTGATAGGTATTTTGATAATCAAGTTCGTTAGGATAGACGCTTTTGATCCCTTCTTAGGTATAGATAATCCTGAGAACACCTATGGTATGTATTTCATATTGGGTTTAGTGGTAGGAGTCATAGTGATGATAATCGGTGGTGCTATGTCTGCCATGAAAAAAGGTGAACCGGAAGAGGAAGAGATAGACGAGGAACTCGAAGAGGAATTGTCAGAATTAGAAGAAGAGATACAGGAAGAAGGTATATGTCCTACATGCGGCGCAGTGATACCCATTGATGCAGAAGAGTGTCCTGAATGTGGTGAAGAGTTAGAGCCGCCCGAAGAAACAGAAGAAGAGGAAGAACTCGAGGAAGAAGAGGAAGAAGCGATGTTCGAAGAACAGGAATGCCCGATATGCGGTGCGGAAGTACCCGGTGACGCTGACGAATGTCCAGAATGCGGTGAACCAATGGGAGAAGAAGCCGAAGAAGACGTCTTCGAGGACTTGTAGGCTCTCTTCGAACCTTCAAATCTTTTTTTAATCTTACGATATCATCTTCTAATTTTTTTGTATTTTTTCAAGAACTTGTACAGCGCATCTTCATATTTTTTTGAAATGATGTTCCAATCGTATTTTTTGACTACACCTGGATGAACTTTTTCTGTTAAACATATCGCTAACTTCCCCAAGAAATCTTCTCTATTTGAGTAGCAGTGTACCCCTTCACCTTTGAATCTTTTTTCAGCCACAGGCATATTACTACTCAGGACCGGAACTCCACATGCGAGGTAAGTGAGTACTTTACTACCCATGGTGAGGTTGTTCATCTTTTTATCCTTTCTCGGATTGAGACCAACGTCCATGGCGGAGATGTATGGAGACAGTTCTTCGTAGTCCACTCTGCCGGTAAATATCACATCATCTTCGACTCCGACATGTTTACTCAGATCTTTTAAAAAGTCTGAATGATCTGTATGAAGATCGGGTCCGATTATCAGGAGTGTAGCTCCAGGATATCTTTTTTTTACAGTGGGTAACATCTTGATTATGTCTTCAAGGTCTATCCAATCTTCGAGCGATCCTACGTATCCTAAAACCGGTCTAGTCATATCGTATTCATCGAATACTTTGGTTGGGTCGGTCGGTGTTATCTTATCCATATCAAGCCCATTCGGAACGACCTCTATATCACAGTCTGTTTTATTTTCAAGATGATTTTTAAAACTCTCGGTCGGCGTGATGATGCCGTCGGCTCTTCTAATATTTACTGATGTCAGTATATCAGCAGTCAGTTCAGCCATCTTATCCATGGGTCTATCGTAATAAGATGAAGCGCTCTGAGGAAAATGATCGAGATAATCAACTATCACGGGGACATCCTGTATAGACGCTGTAAAACTAGGTATGATATTAGATGATACGATAACATCATATCCTCCACTCTTATCCCTGATCCTTTCAGAATATCTTCTAAAGTTTCTAAGGTAATAAGTGTCGATCCCATCATCGGAATCACACCCCATCTCTATCAGATTGCATTCCGTCGCTCTTTTTTTATCCTCGAACATCTTGAAATGACAGACATCGACCCTATGCTTTTTTGCAAGTCTATCAAAGATAAAGTTCAATCTGTTCGGAACGGGGTGTCCTATCCAATCCGTCGTAGGGACCACCAATATCTTTAGTTCATTCATGATAGAAACCTCATATCCTGTACTCCTGGAGATCTTCACCGGGTTCAGTGTCGATGCCGATTTTCTCCTCTATTTTACTTGCCAATTCTTCTATCCTCTCAGCTACTGGTGGATAGAAATGTGTAAGGACTAGTTTCTTTATATCTGTTCCTTCGATATTGGCCATCAAACCTTCTGGATCGGTGTGGGCTTCCGATTCTTCGATGAGTGACAGCTCATGGATCAAAAGGTCCGTTTTTGCTACTTTATCGATCACCTCTTTGCGTGGTGCGGTATCACCTGTGTACGCTATCTCTCTGTCACCATCTGATATATTATATCCTTGACTGGATTCTGTATGGTCGGTCTTGAATGGCCGGATATCGAGTTCTCCATCGATAACTTCTCCAGGCTCTAATACGGTGAACTTGAGGTCGGTCCTGTCATATTCTTCTAAACATCTCCACATATCTACAAGTTTTCTTTCAAGACCAGGAGGAACAACGACCTGATAATCAGCTTTTCCGATATCGAGCCATGATGCTTTCGTGAGAGAAGCTAGGTCCTGGATATGGTCTAGATGTCCGTGAGTTATACAGATAGTATCTATCTCTTCCGCATCGACTCCGGATTCCACTAATCTCAGAGGGACTCCCATGCCGCAGTCTAGTAATATCTTACTTTCAGAAGATTCCACCAGAACACCAGACTGAGCTCTTCCTGATAAGGGGATCCCGCCGGAAGTTCCCAGTAAAGTCACTTTCATGGCATTACTATAAGTATATGGCTTATTATCGCTTTCGCTTCGATTCAAAATAAAAAACGCCCTCTAAAACGGCATAAATATGATGTTTAGCATTATCAAAAGGACAAATAGCTGTATATATCGTTCATTTTATTTGATTCATATCTCGGCTTTACCGTCTTGCTCCAACATATTCATCATCTTCTCTATCTCCTTCTCTAGTTTCTCTTCGTCTTCTAATTCTTTCCTGACTTTTTCGTTCTGTTCCATCAGTTGTTTTTTCCTTTTCAGTTCTTCTTGTCTCTTCTCTCTTTTCATCTCTATGACTTCATCCTTCATCTCCATGGCTCTCTCGTGATAATGGTCTGCCCTCTCCTTGATATCTATGAACTTCTCGTGCAGTTTGTCAGCTTCATCGGAGATATTATCCATCTCTTCGTACAGTTCCTGCATCTTATCGTGATGTTCTTGTGAAGCCTCAGAATATTCCACCACCAATTCGTGCTCCTCGTCGGCCTCTTCGAATAGTTCATCTATCTTCTGATCGAGTTCTTCTACTTCTTCTATTATCTCGTCCTGTTCTTCAAGGAGCTCCTTCTTTTTCTCTAGTTCTTTTCTCTTTTCTTTCATCTTGTCTAAAAGCTCATTTTCCTCATTTAGTGTGAGAGCAGTGGTCTGTTGTTTCCTCTCGAGCTGATCGATCTCCACTTTGAGTTCTTCGACCTTTTCAGATAAGTTATTGTCGATCTCGTCTTTCTTGTCTCTCTTGAATTGGACTAGCTCTTTTGCCTTTGATTGAAGTTCATTTCTCTTCTTCTTGTGTTTTTTTGCCTCTTTGGTCAGGTCATCTCTTTTCTCTTTAAGCTCGTCCAACTCTTCACGGATCTTGTTTTTTTGTTCATTAAGTTTGTCTCTCTCTTCTCGATAAAAATTAGCTTCCTGGTTCAATTCGTCTCTCTTTTCTACTAAACTCCTGAATTTATCCTCTGCCTCGCCGATCTTCTGTGGGTCTAAATCTTCGTTTTCAGCCATCGCCAATCGGTAAAAAGTAGCCGTCTCTAAATAATAAGGTTTTCCCTCTTTTTTGCTCCGGAAAACATAAACAGAAGGAGTGGGACTTATCAGTATATGCAGATAAACATCCCCTATTCCGGTGAGAGAATCGGATTGGAAGTCGATGATGAGCAGGTGAATACCGTACTTTATCCCCACGAGGTAGAAAAGAGAGATGAGGAAGAAGTCATCTTGAGAGCGCTGAAAGATCCTGTAGATAGACCTAGTTTCTCTGAATTCATAGAGGACGGTACTGTTTTTATAGTCAACGATGCCACTAGACCGACCCCTACAGCGCGTGTCCTTGACCTTGTCAAAGAGAAAATCGATGAACACGATGTCAAATTTATCGTAGCGACCGGTTCTCATCGTGAACCTACCGAGGAAGAATACGGCAGAATATTCGGTGATCTATACGATATAGAAAAGGAGTGTATATTTCACCACGATTCTAAGAACGATGAGATGATCGATCATGGTAAAACTGAGAGAGGAACTCCTGTAAAATTCAATAGAGAGGTCAGCGAGGCGGAAAAAGTGATCGCTATAAATACTGTTGAACCTCATTATTTCGCCGGTTTCACAGGTGGTAGAAAATCTTTACTACCCGGCATCGCAGGCTACGAAACTATAACCGCCAATCACGAATACGCACTCAAAGAAAAAGCGAAGACTTTGAATTTAGAAGATAATCCCGTTCACCTTGATATGATGGATGCTGTTGGTAAGTTCGAAGGAGAGGTGTTCGCGCTCAACATGACCTTGGATAAAGATGGTGATGTCTACAGTGCGAGCGCAGGAAGCCTCAAAGAGTCTTTCTTGTCCGAGACCGATACCGCTAGGGACCTTTATGGAGTCGAGTTGGATGAAAAATCAGAGGTAGTCGTAACGGCTGCCCATCCAATAGACGTTGATCTATATCAAAGTCATAAGGCGTTGGAAAATGGTAAACTCGCTTTAAAAGATGGAGGGATAATAATACTGGTCTCTGAATGTCCTGAAGGTATCGGACCTAGAAATTTCTACGACCTGATGTCCTCTTTGGATGATCCGGAAGACGTCCTGGATAAGATCCAGGATGAGTATAAGCTCGGTTATCATAAAGCCGCCAAGCTGGTCCAACTGTGTAAAGACTCTTCAGTATGGTGCGTATCCGGATTAGAAGATGACGTGGTGAAAAAGGCATTCATTCGATCTAAAGATGATCTACAGGATGCTGTAGACGAGGCCCTCTCTATCACGGAAGGTAAAGTGACTTTTTTAGTAGAGGGCGGCATGGTCGTCCCTATGACCGTGGACGGAAAAGAATAGAAAAAAGGTTTTTTAGCCGCGTTCAGTAGGGCAGACTATCGTGATCTTCTAGATACTCTTCCTCAGCTCTCTCGCGGAGTTCTGTTCTTCTGATCTTTCCGCTTATTGTTTTCGGCAACTCTTCGACAAACTCTATCTCTCTCGGATATTTGTACGGCGCGGTGACTTCTTTCACATGATCCTGAAGTTCTTCGACCAATTCATCACTCGGATCGTACTCGTCGTTCAATATCACGTAGGCCTTGACTATCTTGCCTCTCACTTCATGCGGTGCTCCTATGACCGCGGGTTCCTGAACTGCGGGATGTTCCTGTAACGCGCTCTCGACTTCGAAGGGACCTATCCTGTATCCAGAAGCTTTGATCACGTCATCGTCCCTTCCGACGAACCAGAAGTAACCGTCTTCATCTTTGTATGCTCTGTCTCCGGTGAAATACCATCCGTCTTGGAAGACTCTTTCAGTCTTCTCTTCGTCCTTCCAGTATTCTTCGAACAAACCGGGTGGTCTCTCAGGATCCACTTTTAAGGCGATATGGCCTTCTTCTCCGGTAGGTACCTTCTCGCAGTTGTCATCGATTATATCTACTTCGTGTCCTGGGGTTGGTTTACCCATCGAACCGGGTTTTACTTCCATCGTCGGATAATTCGCGACAAGAGCGACTGATTCGGTCTGGCCGTAGTAATCGTATATCCTGAGGCCGGTATAATCTTCCCATTTATCAATAACGTCGGGATTCAAAGGTTCGCCCGCACTCAAGCAGTGTCTGAGCGAACTCAGATCATAACTCTCTACATCCTCGTTTATCATCATCTTGTAGATGGTGGGAGGCACGCAGAAAGTACTGACATCATAATCTTGAATGATCTTGAGAGCCTTCTTTGGATCGAATTTTCCGGTGATATTCTGCTGTACTACGGTGGCTCCGACTATCCACTGACCGAATAGTTTACCCCATACCGCTTTTGCCCATCCATTATCGGCGATGGTCCAGTTCGTATCTTCATCTCTAAGATCCTGAACATATCTTGCGGTAACTTCGTGTCCGAGCGGATATGAGTGTGTGTGCAGAACCATCTTCGGTTTTCCGGTTGTTCCAGAGGTGAAATATATGAGCATCGGATCGTCACTTTTCGTGGCTTCTACCTCCTCTCTATCCAGTTCGGGAGATGACTCGTCCATCAGATCATCAAAATCTGTCCAACCTTCTTTTTCTTCTTCTGCATCCACCAATATGAAATTATCTAGCGATGAAAGTTCATCTTCATCTCTGACTTTCTCGACCTTCTCATGGTTGGACCAGTCTGTGACTATAGTACTCGCTTCCGACCTTTTCACCCTGTACTTGATATCTTCAGAGACCGCTAGGTTAGGAGTCGGTATAGGGATCACTCCCAGTTTTATCATACCTAGAACAGCTACATACCATTCGGGAACTCTGTGTATCAGGACCATAGCTCTGTCGCCCTTTTCCATACCCATATCCCTTAGAGCGTTAGCGAACTTGTTTGAGAGTTCTTTTAGATCTTCAAAAGTATGTTTTTCAGCGTTTTTACCTGAATTATCTATGGAGATCAACGCATCTTTATCGGGCATCTCTTCTGCCCTCTGATCTACTTCATCGAATGCGAAATTGTAGTATTCGGGAACGTCCCACTCGAACTCCTCTCTCACTTTCTCGTAATCGTACATGTTGTGTTCTTCAGACATACCAATCGGCGCATTAACTATACTAAAAATAGATAAATTTTTCCCATGATCTGCCTGTTCACATATATTTAGAGAGGGGATATCTTTTCCTTGGACGATTATATAGGCCTAGATTTAATGCTCAAGGCCAACATCTCGTTTTTAGACTATTGACTAATTTACTATACGACAATTTTATATATCCCCTATTCATACCACCCATTGTGATAACACCACCAGGTGTGTATTAAACAGGAGAGATAATATGAATGAAGCGGTTATAGTTTCGGCGGTAAGGACACCTCAGGGTAAATTCGGAAGCGCATTGAAAGATCTTAGCGCAGTAGAATTGGGTAGAGTGGCTATAGAGGGGGTTTTCGATAAGATAGGCATAAGACCTTCAATATCAGAGACGATCAGAGAATGTAGACCTGACAAGTTCAGCGAAATAGAAGAATGTCCGATCGAGAAAGAACACAGTAGATGGGATGAAGATCGTCCCTCGATCGAGCTCGATGAAGTGATAATGGGTAACGTTCTTCAGGGAGGACAAGGACAGAATCCGGCACGCCAGGCGGCAGTTAAAGCAGGAATGCCTAGAGAAGTTCCAGCTTTTACCGTCAACAAGGTCTGCGCTTCAGGTATGAAGAGTGTTGCTTTAGCAGCGGAAAAGATAGAGAACGGGAACGCCGAGGCCGTCGTAGCAGGTGGTTTTGAGAGTATGACCAACGCCCCTTATATACTTCCGAATACCAGGTGGGGTCAACCTATGGCTATGGACACCACGACTGAAATAAAAGATATGATGGTTTTGGACGGACTTTATGAAATATTCTATGACTGCCATATGGGTATCACCGCCGAAAATCTGGCTGAGGCCTATGATATTTCTAGAGAGGAACAGGAGAGAATGGCGGTCGAGAGTCATAACAGGGCGATAAGAGCTCAAAAAGAAGGTCGTTTCGATGATGAGATCGTTCCGGTAGAAGTAAGAGGTGATATGATAGAAGAAGACGAAGCTCCAAGAGATACTGACCTTGAATCGGTCAAAGGTCTTCCTCCAGCTTTCAAAGAAGACGGTACTATAACTGCGGCTACCGCTTCAGGTATATCCGATGGTGCGGCCGCTTTACTGATAACTTCGAGAGAATTCGCTGAAGAGAACGATCTAGATATCATGGGTTCTGTGAAGGGCTACGCCTCGGCAGGTTTGGATCCGCAGTATATGGGCCTTGGTGCTTCAGTCGCGATGGATAAACTTTTGAAGAATGTTGGATACGAAGAAAGCGATATAGACGTTTTCGAGGAGAACGAGGCTTTTGCAGCTCAGGTTCTAGCCTGTATGGAAGAGAGCGGCTCTCCGAAATACGGAGTAGGTATGAATGAGGATGGTTCTGAAAGGATAAATCCCAATGGATCGGGGATCTCTCTTGGTCATCCTATAGGAGCGACCGGTGCCAGGATGATAGTCACCATGATACACGAGATGAAGAGGAACGAAGACGGGTTAGGTCTAGCTAGTTTATGTGTAGGCGGCGGAATGGGGATGGCGACTCTTATCGAAAGGTGATCCCTAAAAATCCTTTAAAATTTTATTAATAAGGAGAACGATGACCTTTAGCGGACGGTGATCATTTGATCGAGATGGAGATATATGAGCAGATCGCTAGGATCAGATTTGATAATTCACCTTTGAATCTGATAAATAAGGAGTTCCTCGAAAAAATGGAAAAGAAGTTGGAAGTACTTTTCAGCGAGGACGTTAGAGCTGCGGTGTTGACTGGGAAAGATGATTCGTTCATAGCCGGTGCGGATATAAAAGAAATGAAAAAGATGGATCCTGAAGAGGCGAGATATTTTTCGAGTAAAGGACAAAGGGTATTCGATCGTTTGAGAAATGCTCCATTCCCAGTGATAGGAGCTATAAACGGGCATGCGATAGGCGGCGGTCTAGAGTTGGCGCTGAGGTGTGATTTTCTTATAGCCTCAGATGAAGCTTTTTTCGCCCTCCCGGAAGTCGAGCTTGGATTGATCCCTGGGTTAGGAGGAACCTACGATCTTGCTGAAGCGGTAGGTTACGCGAGAGCAAAAGAACTCATATTTACTGGAAAAAGGATCGACGCTGACTCGGCCGAAGAATGGGGTCTTGTGAATAGAGTCGTCCCTGATGAGGATTTGATGGAAGAGACGCGCAGCACTGCACGTCGTATAGTGGATAAGAGTCCGACAGCGGTCAAAAAGGCTAAACTTACCATGGCTTTGGATTTAGAAAGGCAAAGAGAAAAAGCGCTGCGGGTAGAAAGCGATAGATTCGGCGAGTGTTTTAAAGAAGAAGATAGCTCAGAGGGCATGGAAGCTTTCTTGGAAAATAGAGAACCGGATTTTTGAATCTCGATATGGATATCACTCTAGGTAAAATTATATTAAAAATAATAAAAATTTTTAAATCGGTTAGAAATACTCCGTTATGATAGAGTATACCCTACCCGTTGAGAAAGGGAGTTTGTGGGATCGAGCCCTCTAGAACAAGGACCCGAGTCCTTCTGCTGCTTCTTCTTTCTCTTTTTCTTCGTCTCTTTCTTCTTCCTCTTCTTCTTCCTCTTCTTCTTCTTCAGCTTCCTCGGCTTCTTCGGCTGGTTCTGGAGCAACAGCTCCACCACTGGGCATAGCGAATCCATCTTCTATAGCTTCGTCTATGTCGACGCCCTCTAAACTTGCGGTCAAAGCTTTCACTCTAGCATCGTCGACCTCGATTCCTGCAGCTTCCAGGATATCGCTTATTCCGTCTTCTGTTATCTCCTTACCTGCCGAATGAAGCAGCATAGCGCTGTACACGTATTCCATATTTTATACCTCCTTTGAATAGTATATATCATTCATCTTCTTGATCTTTATCTTCTTCTTCCTCTTCCGTCTCAGCTTCTTCTTCCCCGATACCGAGTTTTTCTTTTAGTTCACTATCGAGAGCTTCGGGATCCAATTTAGAAGCCAAAGACATCATGTTACCTGTAACTTTCGAGAGTATCGGTCCTATCGTCTCTTCATTTATCACGTCAGTGTTGTATGCAAGGCTCATGGCATCGCTGCTCGACTTTGACACCAAGGTAGTGATGTTCTCTTCGGTCGGGTAGGAAATGCCCACCGACAACGCGAAAGACGATGCCGAGGCGTCCTTGATATCTTGAACGAACTCTTCAGGATCGATATCTAGATCATCTCTTTCATAGAGTATACCGTCTTCATAAACCGTTTTAAGGTCTAGACCTACCGTGATAGGATTTATCTCTAACCGACTCAACATGTTTGCAAGTTTTGGCTCTATGGTTTCTCCGCCCTCTACAACGGTCGTAGTTTTATTGATGACTACGCTACCGCTTTTTATAGATGCCGGGATCCCAACGTTCTGTAGGTCCCCTACTATAGGACCGGGTTTGAAAGGCGTATCCCCTTCTTCAACCACTACATCCTCGGGAGCGGTCTCTCCACCGCTGGCCGGGGCCTTAGTTTTAGTGTCTTCCATACGATTGAACAATTTGAAAGGGTTAAGTTCAGTAGTTACAAGCGCGATCTGACCTTCTATGAAGTCATGGAGACTTTCTAAATCCTCTCTATCTTCTTTAGCATTTTCTATAGCTTTCTCGATGAAAGTGTTTTTTGAAGATCTGATCGTGACAAACTCTCTAAGCTTAGCTCTCATCTGCTGCATCTGTCGAGCCGGAATACCTTCTATATTGACGACGCCTATAACCGGCGACGACTTCAACATATCTGTCAGTTCGTTGACTTCTTCTTTTTTCCAACTGGGAACATCTTCGCTCATCTTATATCCCTCACATGATTCTTATGGCTGGACCCATAGTAGTTTTCACGTAAACGCTGTGAACGTTGATCTCTCTTCTTTCCAGGTTCTGGATGATCCTTCTCATCACCGTGTCTATATTGTCAGCGATCTCTTCTTCGTCGAGTCTCAGAGTGCCGACAGGGGCGTGAAAAGTCCTCCTGTCACCCGATCTGACGTGAACTGTACCTTTCAATGATCTCACGACCTCTTCAACATCATCGTCTGGTGTGATAGGATTAGGCATCTTACCCTGCGGTCCGAGAATAGAACCCAATTCTCTACCTATAACAGGCATGATAGATGGCTCAGCAAGGAAGAACTGATGTTCTTCAGCAATCTTTCTTGCTTCTCTTTTATCATCTGATAGGTCTTCTATCTCCTCAGGTTCCATAACCGTATCAGCCACATCTCTAGCCTGTAGTGCAAGCTCACCGCTGCCGAAAACACCGACCTTTATCTCTTTACCTCTACCGTGCGGTAATACAATCTCTTCGTCGATCCTGTTTTCGGGCTGAGAAAGATCGATATCTCTGAGGTTGATAGCTATCTCTACGCTCTCGTCGAATTCTCTATCTGGAGCTTCCTCCAGAGCTCTTTTTACTCCTTCAAGTGTCTGATCATCTGCCACGTTAATACCTCCTGTAGTGATCGCGGTCCCCGAAACAAAGTTCAGGAAATAGACCTCCTACAGGTCTGTCCATTCACAAATGCAGTTTGTATATAAAGGTTTTGGAGACTGTTACACCCGAGATAACCTTACTTTAAAAAATGAAGGTTGGTTTGAAAGGCGTTTTTGGTTTTTGTAATCACTTGTTCTGGATGAACTTCGAGACGTAGGGACTGACTCCCGGTTTATCTCTTCTAAAGTGGCCAGAAGGATTTCCGTTCAATAGTTCTTCGAACCATGCCTCATGTTCGATCTCTTCGTGTAATATGGCCGCGGATAGTTCATAAGTCCTGGGATCTTTGCCTTGTGTCATTTTGCATATCTCTGTGTAGACACCAACTGCGCATCTCTCCGCACCGAGTAGAACTTCCAATATATTCTCTATGGTTGGATCATCTGGAAGTTTTGCATCTTCACATGCCGCTCTATTCGCAAATTCTCTGATATCGTTCGGTATTTGTCCACCCAATTCGTAGATCCTGGGCATCAAAGCTTCGAAATGATTCCTATCTTCCAATCTGGCGTCTTCCGCGATCTCTTTTATGTTCTCACCTTCCAGACCAGTGCAGTTGTTCCTCAACACCGAATAATAGTAGTAAGTAGTAAATTCGGCTGCCGCTGCATCTACCAGTTTTTCTATCAGTTCATCTACATCTATTCCTGCCTGCTCTATCAATTCAACATTTCTTCGTGAAATATTCCTCACCCATTATAGGAATACGGGTCCGTAATAAATAAATCTTGCGATTTACACAATTTTTTAAAGACTATACAGGATAATATTCTTCGATTTTCGAAAAAGTTTTGACTTGAACCGATTTTCATAGGTCATAATATATAACATATGATCTATCGAAAAATTTATCTTTTTTTCAATCATGGCTGAAAAAGAATGGAAAAAAAAGATACCGGATGGCCGGATTTTAGATTCAATATCCAAGAGATGGCTGGTGCGGTCGGCGATTATGGGACTCTATTACCTATAATCCTGACAGTAGCCGTTGTAACAGAACTGGATCTCGGTCATATCCTTCTCTTTTTCTCCATTTGGTATATATTTACTGGCCTCTATTATAAAAAACCGGTACCGGTCGAGCCCATGAAAGCTATAGGTGCTATAGTCATAGCGGGGCAATTCACCCAAAATGAGATCGCGGCCACCGGTATCGTTCTGGGGATCTTTTTTCTCGGCATCGGATATCTAGGAGGGATGAAGCTCATAGAAGAAAAAGTACCTCAAAGTGTGATAAGAGGTATACAATTGGGCCTGGCGCTGATCCTTTTAGAGACATCTTTTGATTTCGTGGTCTCTGATCATCTGATCTCAGCTCTTGCGATCGGTATAATATTGGTTTTCATGATCGTCAAAAAGTTCAGGTCTATTCCAGACATCTCTTCTCTTTTAGTCCTCCTCATCGGTTTTATCATAGGCATAATGACTTACGGTATACCCTCTCCTGAGCTGATATCTTCTCCATCCCTATTTTTGCCCAACTTAGATGACTTTCTAACAGGGTCTTGGTTATTGGTCATACCCCAGATCCCATTGACCGTGACCAACTCCATATTGGCCACATCGGTTCTCATGGCCGATCTATTCAAGAAAAAGCTAGATCCAGACGAACTTTCTAAGACAGTTGGTCTAATGAATATAATATCGACTCCTTTTGGTGGATTTCCGATGTGCCACGGTTCTGGCGGCCTAGCTGCTCAATATCGCTACGGTGCGAGAACGGGTGGCTCTAATATCATGAGTGGCGTGATCTTGCTGGTACTAGCTTTCTTTTTCGCTAGTCCGGCCTTCATAGATATACTTCCAGTCGCTATATTCGGGGCCCTATTAGTTTTCGTTGCTATCGAACTTGGTAAGCATTCCTTCAAAACTGAGTCATACCTGATAACTGGAATAATCGCTGTACTTTCTCTATTGATAGATCTAAGTGTGGGATTCGTAGTCGGCTTAGCCATTTATCATCTGATCAAAAGAACGATCGAGATGGATAAGGTCCCATGAACGCAAGATTTATTAGTTCAAAATACATGCGCTGATTTAAGTAAAATTTAAACAGTTAAAAACTGTATAAAGATATAAAATAAAAAGGTGAAATTATGTCAGGACATTGGGGAAAGATATTGAGGATAGATCTGAATGATGGTGATGCCAAAGAAGAAGAACTCACAGAAGACTTTCTTAAGAAGTTCATAGGAGGCGCCGGTTTTACTACTAAAATACTATATGACGAGGTAGGGGAAGACGTAGATCCCTTATCCGACGAGAACAAGCTGATAATGGCACCGGGTCTTTTGGTCGGTCCGAATGTACCGACGGGATCAAAGACCGCCTTTGGATTCAAGAGCCCATTGACTGGAGGTTATGGTAAGTCCATCGTAGGTGGAAAGCTGGGTGATCAGCTGAAAAAGGCCGGTTACGATGCCTTGATAATCGAAGGTGAAGCGGACGATCATTCGGTTGTGATCATAGAAGACGGTGAAGTGATGATCGAGGACGCCGGAGACATCTGGGGCAAAGACACCCATGAAGCGGGAGATATGATAAAGGAAGAGTACGGTGATGTCGAGACCGCCGTTATTGGACCTGCCGGTGAAGAACTGTCCAAGATCTCGCTAGTAGAATGTAATGAAAGACAGGCAGGAAGAGGCGGTATCGGAGCAGTCATGGGTTCGAAGAACTTGAAAGGGATCGGTATCAGCGGTTCTAAAGATTATCCGATACATGATGAAGAAAAATTGGAAGAGTTGATCTCAAAATACAGGAAAGAGACCCAGGAACAGGGTAAGACAGACATGAAATACGGCTCTGGAGAAGCTCTGCATCCGCTGAACGTCGAGGTAGGCGCTTTCCCTGTTAAGAATTGGGAAGCAGGTTATTTCAAAGAGGCTTACGAAAAGCTCGATGATCCAGAGGCTGGAAGGATAGATATCGATCCAAGGAAATGGGTAGAAGAGTACAGAGATGGCAGAAGACCCTGTCCATATTGTACTAAACCCTGCAGCCAGTACTTCAAAGCTGAAGACACCCCGTATGGAGACATAGCTATTGATGGACCGGAATATGAGACACAATACTCACTAGGCGGAAACTGCGGCGTAGACGACGTTGAGGCTGTTGCCAAAGCCAATGAATTATGTGACAAATTGGGCCTGGACACGATCTCTGCAGGAGCAACTGTGGCGTGGGCTATGGAAGCTTACGAGAAAGGTCTTCTAGAGACCGACTTAGATTTAGAGTTCGGTAATGCAGAGGCAATGATAGAGGCCGTTAGGCGGATGGGTGAAAGAGAAGGTGAACTAGGAGAACTTCTTTACGACGGAGTCGTCGAAGCTTCTGAAAAGCTTGGTAAAGGTTCTGATAAGTTCGCTATCCACATGAAAGGTATGGAGCCGCCGGGATACGAGGCTAGAGGCATGTTCGGCATGGGTCTTGCGATGGCTGTCGCTCCTAGAGGTGGTGATCATCTTACGTCCTGCGCCTATGCATTAGATTACGGAGGAACATTCTGGTACTTCGACGGTTATGAGAGAAGAGAGGTAGTTTCCAAGGGATTCCCGCTTAAGATGATGGAAGACCTGATGATGATATTCGATATGACGGGCATATGCAAGTTCTCTAGAGGTATATACTTGGATAAAAATCAGGTGGGTTTAGTCAACGCGATGACCGGTTGGGATGTGAGTAATGGAGATCTACTAGAAGCCGGTGAGAGAGCTCATAATGTAGCTAAAGCTTACAACGTGAGAGAGGGCTTCCTGAGAGATGATGACGTGCTGCCCGAGAGGATGTACAGAGAAGAAGTTCCGTATGGTCCGAACGAAGGTGCTAGGATCAAAAGAAGGAATTTTGAAAAGGCTCTAGATCGATATTATACCGCTAGAGGTTGGAGCCTAGAAGGTGTACCAACTAAAGGAAGGCTTGAAAACCTCGATCTGACCGATGTAGCGGAAGAAGTAGGTGCTACAAAACAGTAAACTACCTAAAATCCTTTTTTTTCCGTTTTTTCTCTTTAGATACTAGGAACTTTCTCTAACTTTCATCCAACTATATATTGAAGGGCATTTCCAAGAGCATAGGTCAGACCTATGGCTACGAAGATCGCTGATACCCAGGCTGCCGAAGTGAAAGCTATCTTTTTCTTTCCGACACCAGACCTGCCTACAACAAGGCCGCTTCCGACTGTAGAAGCTATTATGGCCTGGCTAAATGATATCGGTACTCCCAGAAAAACACCTATCTGAGCGAGTATAGCTGATGTACCCAAAGCTGAAACAGATCTTCGAGGGCCTATATTGGAATATTCAAAAGAGACCGCATCTATTATCTTTGGAGATAATATCCAAGCACCCACCAATATCGATACACCTCCAAGGGCTAAAAGCAATCTTAACTGAAAACTCATGCCCATCAGTGGGCCGACAGCTTTTCCAACGGAGTTCGCTCCTGCTGTGAAAGCAACGAAAAGTCCCATCAATAGAGTCAGGTATTGGACCGGTTTTTTTGATTCTTCCTTTGAAACGTACTTCTTGAGCAGCGATGATATACTGTAAGCTGAGATGACCGCCAAAATAGGAACGACAGCCCAATAACCGACGATCCTTTGGATAGTACTCCATCTTATCTCATGACCGAAGCTAAATGCGCTCCCTATCACAGAGCCAACGATGGTGAAAGCTGTAGGCATGGGATATTTTGTCAGAACACTGATTATCACGAGTAAAGACGCGACAGTCAATATACTGAGAGCCTGTAAAGTCTGTATCTCTCCGAAGATCATACCTGAACCCACCGTCGCGGTGACTCTACCCCCCTGTATTATAGCTCCCAGACAGGCCGCTATACCCGCGAGCAAAGCAGATTTTAAGATACCGATACTTCCGGAAGAAGTAACAGGACCGAAAGCCGGGGGAACTGCAGAAGCTCCTATGGAGATACCCATAAAAATAGAGGCTATAATTGCAAAGACCGTTATAAAATCGATCATCAGCTATCTTCCCTTAGTCCTTTTTTGATGGTATCTCTCAAATCATCGTCGGGTATGTTTACTGTCAAAAGATAATGGTCTTCGTTCTTTTCCTCCAGATTTACTGAAAAATGCTCAGTATCGAAATAATAAGGATTGAACTTTAGCATAACCTGTTCGTAGATGGCTTTCTCCATCTTTCTAAGAGATTTAATCGATTTAGAACCAACCAACCTGTTTATACATTTTGAAGCGTCTTTCAGTTCTTCAGTCGTGGATTTTTCGTCTTCCGCGCTCGATCTATCATCTTTGGATCCCTTTTTTTCCTTTTCAGAATCACCGTTGACAAATTTGTTGACACTGTCTGACGCTTCCTCTTTGATCTCCACGATGGCGGATTTCCCCTTCTCTTTAGCCCCATTTATACCCTCTTTGACTTTTTTTCCAGCGGTTTTTAACTCTTCATCAGTGCCTTTGAAATCTTTTTCCACGTTTTTTTCTTCCATGGAAGCTCCTTCTGCCGTTTTTTTCTTTATGTCCTTTTCATCCTCTTCCTCCCGAGGCCGCCATTTGTTATATCCCTCTATAGAATCGTCCATATCCTCTGCAGAATCTTCTTTTTCGTAACTCTCTTTCAAAATACCTTCCAGATCTCTAGCAAAACCGCAGATCTCATCCCAATCCCCTTCAACCTTAATACCAGAATGAGTGGTTTCCGGCTTTTGTTTATTCATTGATGACTCTATGTAAAAATCATGTTATAAAAAAATTTCGGTTTATATATCAATCTTCATCTGATAGCATATCGATAACCGGTGTTCTAGTATATGTTGGTGTTCTTTTTTTCTTTTCTACTTCCTCATTGTACTCTTTGATATGTTCCCAAGGCCATATCCTTGAGATGTGGTCTATTCTTAGATATACTTCTTCAAGGTTTACATAGACCCAATCTACAAATCCGTAACCCTCTTTTTCTGATGATTTTTTTCTATCGTCAAGCGTATCCCATTCTATCTTTGAACTAGGTCCCTCACAAACTTGACTAAGTACGATAGTATTTTTATCAAAATCCTCTAATTTCCCGAGGAATGCTTCTCCGTCCTCCATGACGGCGATGAGTTTCTTCCCCTGCAAGTTTTTCAATTTTTTTTCCATCAATGAGGATAGCATATTACCCCTTAAAATAATATGTAGCTACAGTAATAATGTTTTCCCTCAAACTTTGTCCAAATAACTATAAGACATCTACATATTTAATATCGAGTATCCTAGAGATCAAAAAGAGTAGGTAAGTGTTTTTTTATCAGGTTTATAAGCTCTAGGATCGACCTTCAAAGTACTCTGTAACATCTTCAAGCAAGTCCATTATCGGTAAGTTCTGGGGGCATTTCTCTATACAGTTCCCACACCTTACACAGTTAGTGGCTTTAGATTCGTCTTTCATGTTCTCGTCCCATATCTCTTTTTGCTCCTGGAACTCATCGTATATCTCAGCTTGGTTATACATCCTGAAGTTTCTAGGGATCGACACATCGTTAGGACAAGGAACACAATAATTACATCCAGTACACTCTACAGGTGACATCTCTCTGTATTTTTCAGCCGCTCTATCGATCAACCCGAGTTCTTTATCTGAAAGACCATCTACACCGGATTCAGAGGCGTATTTCACGTTCTCCTTTACCTGTTCCATCTCGCTCATACCGCTCAGCACTAAGGAGACCTCAGGTTGGTTCCAAAGCCATTTCAAGGCCCATTCTACCGGTTCTCTGGTTTCTTCAGCTTCATCCCATATTTTTTTGATGGCCTCAGGCGGTTCTTTAGCTAACTTACCGCCACGGAGCGGCTCCATTATAACTACTCCGAGCCCTTTCTCGGATGCATATTTCAGCCCTTCGACACCGGCCTGGAAGTCTTGATCTAGATAGTTATACTGTATTTGGCAGAAGTCCCAGTTATAGGCATCTACGATCTCTTTGAAGGTATCTAGATCGTCGTGAAAAGAAAATCCGAGGTTATCTATCTTACCTTCTTCTCTTTTTTCTTTCATCCACTCAAAAATATCCATGTCCAGTGACTGATAGTTCTCCCAATGTTTTCGACTCAGTGCGTGAAGCAGATAAAAATCGATCTTGTCTACATCGAGTTTTTCTAACTGTTCGTTCAATATTTCGTCAGGATCATCAGTGTCTTCCACGTCCCATGAGGGTAATTTAGTTGCTATCTTAACTTTTTCACGGTAACCGTCTTTTAGCGCCTTCGCTACTAATCTCTCGCTCTCTCCGTCATGATAAGGCCAAGCGGTATCGATATAATTGACACCGTTATCTATCGCCCATCGTATCATCTCTATGGATTCTTTTTCTTTTATAGCGCCTCTATCGTCTTCTTCGTGAGGAAGTCTCATCGCACCAAAACCTAGTGCCGAAGGTTTCCAATCGATTTCTCCAAAATTCCTATATTGCAATTTCTTCACCTCTTGTATTTAAAATCAGACATCATCTAAAGAACCTTTCTTGAATATATTTATAATCTTTGCACGTGTACGAAAGTTTCCTAGTCACAGTTTTTGATAGCAAGTCGATCTTATTCAATAACCACCCTGTTTCACGATAGTGATTATGAGAAATATGCCTATCAAGATCGAGATCAAAAAGATGTAGGGTCCAAATACCCCTTCTCGTCCCGAGAGAACGATAAGTGCGGATCCTACTATGATGGAGGCAGCCAATATAGTATAACTCAATCTGTTAGAGATGGTATCGATACGCTGTTCCATATCTTCAAGACCTTGGAGCTCTATATCTATCTTTAGTTCGCCTTTTTCAAGATTTTCAAGCACGTTATTAGCTCTGTCAGGGAAGTTCATGAAGAGTTCTCGATAGTTGTTCACGGAATCGAAAATATTTTTGATCTGTTTTTTGGGATGGTATCTATCGATGATCACTTCTTCAATGACAGGTTCAGACGCCTTGAAGAAATCGAACTCAGGATCTAAGGCTGTGCATATCCCCTCGGTTTCGGCGATGGCTCTTTCCATCAGCAGAAAATCCACGGGCAGCGTGATATTATGAGTTCTCACGATCTCCATTATCTCGTTGTCCAAACCTTCTTTCAACATCAGATCGGGTTTGTTCCTATAAAGCTGTAAAACATTATCTATATCCCACTTTAGGTCTTCTTCGTCGTATTCACCGTGCACCTCTCCGATCTCAAGAAGTATATCTTTAACTTTATCTATATCATTCTCGAACATGCCGATGAAGATATCTATAAGATTGTTACGCATCTCTTCGTTGAATCTACCTATCGCTCCGAAGTCGAGAAGTGCTAAAGAGCCGTCTTCTTCAGAAAAATGTATGTTCCCTGGAGAAGGATCTGCATGGAATATCCCGTGGATGAAGAACTGTCTCATCATGCTACGTGCAAAATTCGTGGCGATCTCTTTTTTGAAATCATCTGGATAATCCCCGTCTATAAGTGTCCTCATGCTTTTTCCCTTGATGTTCTCTAGTATCAAGACATTGCTGGTCAGATAGTCCCAGTAGACTTTTGGGATTTTGATATGAGGTTCGTCTTCAAAGGCGTTATAGAACCTCTGAGCGTTTCGGGCTTCGACGGTATAATCTAATTCCTTCTCCAGCATCTTTTTGAACTCTTTGGTCACCTCGTGAGGCTGATACAACTCACTTTCTGGGTAGACCTGCTCTAATATCCCCGTGAATCTTTCGATCAGTTCAAGGTCCGCTTTGACTTTCTCTTCGACTCCTGGCCGCTGGACTTTGACTACGACTTCTTCACCGCTCTTCAGTTTTGCTTCGTGTACTTGGCCTATAGAGGCTGCAGCGATAGGTTCGTTGTAGAACTCCTCGAAGATCTCTCCCATCTCATATTTGAGTTCTCTTTCTATTATCTTTCTAGCCTTATCACCAGAAAATGTATTAGCTTCATCGTGGAGCTTTTGTAATTCCTTGGCAAAATGAGGCGGTATAAGATCGGGTCTCATCCCTAAGAACTGTCCGAGTTTTATGAAGGCGGGTCCGAGATCCTCGAAAAGTTCGCGTAGTTCTCTGGCACTGACGTCTTCCATCTTTTTCTCGAGGCGCTCTTCCATCTTGGACCTGGATACGAAACTACTCAGACCCAACTCCCTGATAAAATTTTGTAGGCCGTGCTTTCTGAGTATTTTGATGAGTTCTTTGATCCTCTGAACTTTTGTGGTTCTTTTCATAGCTTTACCGCCCCGTACGAACAATAACGTCCTTCATTTAAACTTGTTCTTGAAATTTCCTCGTTTGGGTATATGAGTGATTGGATATATATATTTTCACTAACGCTTAAAGCTCACTTTGGTTTTGAGGACTAAAGAACAAAAAAGTTATCTTTAGGATCGAACTTTATCCTAGTTCAGACCATCTAAAACGGTCATAGACCTCTTAATGGTTACAGGGAACTCAAACAGGCCACTGCCAATTAGCGACTTCTAATACTATGATCATGATCAGTATGGCTATCACGACAGCTCTGGGATCGATCTTAGGGCTTTTATCGTCTTCCTCGTCGAAATATCTCATGAGGCCCGCGGCGGATTGAAAACCTCCACCACCTTCTTGCTTTGCCATATCTGTCACTAGAAAACCCTTGTTATTTAATCATTTTGTTTTTTAACCCTGATGACTCTCGATAAAAGTTATAACTTCTGCCGTATTTATCATGATAAAGGGTGTAAGATCATGAAAGTTAGATGGTTGGGTAATGCTGCTCTAGAGGTATTTGGCGACATCCACCTCCTTATAGATCCGAACTTTACTGTTGAACCCACTAAGGAACCGGACATAATACTTTTGACCCACGAACACGACGATCATTTCTCTCCGAGTGATCACAGGAAAGTAGGTGAACAGGCGGAATTATACGCTCCGGAACTCTCCTTAGAAAAATTCGATGTAGAAGGAACGGCGGTAGAACCCGGAGATGAGATAGGAGATATTAGAGTTTTACAATCCGACTGCTACGGTTCTGATGAATCTGTAAGCTATTTCTACAAAGGTCTGCTGCACGCGGGAGATTCTGCTTACTTCCCTGAGGTAGATGGAGTGAAGACGGTCTTCACCGCTTGCTTTCCGGATTATTACGATGATTACATAGATGCCTTCAAAAGACTAGAACCTGAGATAGTCGTTCCGTTCCATTACGATCCAGAGGAAGATATGGATGATGCCTCAGGTCTCAAAGATAGACTGAACGAAGAAGACATACCGAACAAGATCTTAAAACAAGGAGAACATATAGATATTTGAAAGAGATCAGTCGCCGAAACACCAGAACTCTTCTTTCAGGATATCAAACCTTTTTCACCCCTATCCTTTCGACATCTTTCAACCCTTCCATTACGAAGTATGGTCGGTACTTCATCAAACTATCGAATGATCTGCTACTTCTTTGTGAGGTCTATAAACGACATCGTGTCCGAGATCTTTGATCTCCTTTTTCGACTCAGGTTTTTCGCTCATCTCTGAGAGTTAGTCAAATGAATGTTTATAAATATACCACGGTATATGATATGAAGATGGAGAAGATGAACAGATATCTGCAGCTCTTCAGGAAAGCAGGAGTTCTGAAAGAGACGGACAGGGAAGGATGGAAACGCGTCGGTATCGATGATCCCGAATCCGTAGCTGATCACTCCTTTAGAGCTGCTTTCATGGCTATGACGCTTGGAGAGGAGTTCGGTCTGGACGGCTTCAAATTGGTGAAGCTTCTTATGGTTCATGATCTGGCTGAGAGCGAGATAGGGGACATAACTCCAGACGAACCTATATCCGAGGATGAGAAGTTCAGAAAGGAGAAAGAGAGCATCGAAAGGATATCGAGTGATCTCGACGGAGTATTGGATTTGGAGAGTCTATGGAAAGAATACGAAACAGGTGAAACACGAGAGGCTGAAATAGCAAGAGATATAGATAGATTGGAGCGGATCTTACAGGCACAGGAGTACGAAGAAGAATATCCGGAGAAGGACCTCTCTGAATTTTTGATAGAAGGTAGAGGAAGTCTAGAATCCGAAGAGATCAAGGATCTTCTAACAAAATTATCGAGTTGATGTAAAGAGCGGAAAAGATAAGTACGGTATTTTCAATCTTATTTATGGGAAGAAAACATGTCTGTAGATATTGAATCGAAGAATTATTTTGGTTTTATAGCACCACGACCGACCGTATGTGTTTCTACAGTAGATTCTGAAGGTAACCCTAATATCGCTCCGTACAGTTTTGTCACCCCTCTCTCATTCGACCCTCCTCTTATCGGCGTTGCAGCGGCACCGACTAGAGATACGACTGTCAACTTCAAAGAGACGGGTGATTTCGTAGTCATCCCTGTTACTGAAGATTGGGCCGAAAAGGGAGTCAAGACCGAGATATCACTTCCAAGGGAAGAGAGCGAATTCGAAGAGACAGGGTTGACTGAGAAGGGATCAGAAAAAGTAGACTCACCAGGTGTGAAGGAAGCTCCTATAAATATAGAATGCGAATTTCACCAGGAGATAGAAGTCGGTGATCATGTTTTGCTGGTCGGAAAAGTAGTTTTCATAGATTCAGGGAGAAAGGGAGTAAAGAACGGTAGATTGAACCTGGAAGAATTGGGATCGTTGGGACATGTAAAAGGGGAGGAATTCTGCATCACTAAGGAGATACATGAGATAAATAGATGATCCACTAGATAGTTCTGATCTTCTTTATCTCCGGGAATTCAAAAAGCCCTGCTTCTCTATCCACGCCGATAGCTTGCATATCTCCGATATCGATCATGTCTTCCAGTATAGGGGAAAGCAGTTCTTCCTCTTGTACTCGATTCATCTGAGATCCCTGAGCTAATCTAGAAAAAGATGGAAGGACGATCAATCTTTTCCCGTTGTTCATCTCTCCGAAAAGAAAGCATCTTATCTTTTCTTTAGCTCCTACTTCATCGCTTAAAGTAAGTGCTGGGTGTTCATGGCCCATGATCACGTATTCTATATCGGGACCGTTGATAACCTCGGTTTTTTCATGACCGTGGATAAAATTTATCCCGTCGAACACGAAGTAATCTTCTAATTCGACATCGTCGTATTTTTTAACCGGATAGATGAGGTAGTTATCATGGTTTCCTTTGACCAGGAATATCTTTTCAGCTAAAGTCGATGAGAACTCGATGAACTCTTCTACCTCTATCTTTTCCTGATAGGAAGTCTCGGAGAACTCGTGTTTTATGTCCCCGCATATGATCAATCTTTCGATGTTTTTCTCCTCGCTTATCTTTTTGAGCTCGCTTTTCATCTCGTCGAGCTGGAATTTAGGCATATATACTCCAGAATCCGCCATCAGTGATTCAAGCCCCAGGTGGAGATCGGATATGATCAAAGCTTTCAGATCGCCCGAATAGAGCGCTGGATAGTTTTCTATTATCTCGAATCTTCCGAATATCTTCATTCAACTCTCACCTTTGACCTTATCCATGACCTTCTGATGGAGGTTCTGCAGTCTTTCCTTTTTGTCTTCGAGTTTTAGAACGTCACCTTGACTCTGGATGACCAAATTGTGTGCGAATGGCGAGGGCACGTCAGTTTCTACCACTTCGTAACTCATATCTCCACTGCCGAGGTCTGAGATGATATCAGAAGCGTTTTCGATGTCCATATAATCTTCGATTATCTCACGATACGTCTCTTTTACGATAGGGAATTCTTCGTCGATCTTCTCGCAGGCGGAAAGTAAAAAGTGGGACTTCATCTGCTGCTTACCTACGCTCATCTTCTTACCCTTGTAATTCCGAAGTATCATGAGTGCCCTTGCGGCAACGTGTCTGAACCTTCTCTTCATAAGCTCCGTCTTTCTGACGGCTCTTTTCAAAACGTCTCTGAGATCAGACTCAAATGCTCTTTCTATCAGCTTCTCGACCGGGATGTCCTTATCCCCGGGACATATCAAAACGAAGCCGTGATCGTCCACTACTATTCCGACGTTCGAATTCAAAATATCAGATGCGATATCCGCGAAAATACGGCAGAGAGCGTCGTTGACTTCTCTCCCGAATATCGTATGGAAGATGAGATTTATCTTATCTCCTTCGAAGTTCCTTTCTATCACGAGGTGCGAATCCGTGGGAACAGCGTCGATGTATCGGTACTGTTCTTCTAGATAAGATACTATCGAGGATACCGTATTTTCATCTACGTAATAGTTATCTTCGATCCAATCTGAAGGGTTTTCGCCCTTCTCTATCATATCTACGACTCTCCGATTGAATTCACCTATCTTTCTTCCAAGGTCGTAAGTCAAAGGTAACATCTCGGAAAACCATGAAGGCACGGTGGGAGCTTTTTCAGGCCTTGAATCTACGTAAACTTTCATACCTCTAGTGTAACGGAATTCATAGGTGTCCCCACCGTGCACGAATATATCTCCTTTGGTGAGTCTGTCTAAAAATTCTTCGTCGAGAGTTCCTACGAAACGTCCGTTCCTGGTTTCCACCCTGTAGGCGCTCTCGTCGGGTATCGTGCCTATATTTGTCATGTATATGACCCTGGTCATCTTCCCTCTTTTCCCGAACACCCTGTCACCGTCCTCGTCGGTGTCGATCCATATCTTTCCGTAGACCTGCTGGTCCTCGAGAGAGGCGTAGTCTCCAGCTACGTACTTCAATGTTTTTTCGTAGTCTTCTCTGTCAAGATCTCTGAACGTATAACTCTTCTTGATGGTTTCGAAGGCTTCCTCGACATCCCATCTTTTATTGCATCCCATCCCTACTATATGCTGAGAAAGCACGTCTAAACAGTTCTCCGGTATCCGTACCCTGTCCAGTTCATCGTTTTTTGCGCATCTCATCATCTCCGTACACTCCAAAGCGTCGCCTCTTTCCATGACCAGTACTCTTCCTTTCGCGTAATCACCAAAATTGTGTCCTGAGCGGCCTATCCTTTGGATCGCTCTCGAAACGCCTTTTGGTGAAGATAACTGCAGCACGAGGTCTATGTAACCTATATCTATACCTAGTTCTAATGAGGTAGAGGTCACTACGACGCTGAGTTCCCCTCCTTTCAGAGATTCTTCTACATCGAGCCTTTTTTCTCTACTCATGGACGAATGATGAGCTCCGATGTCGCCTCTATAAAATTCTGGATCTTTATTTTTAAGATTATTGACCACCCTCTCGGTTGCACTTCTAGTGTTCGTGAATATAAGTGTGGTCACATGATCTTTAACCAATCTGTCTATCCTTTCATACATCCTCTCATTGACGACCTTCCCTGATGTGTGGATAAGGTCTTCTACCGGAGACAATACCTTTAGATCCATCTTTTTAGAGGATGATACCTGTACGATATTACAGGGCCTTGTTTTTCCGTTCTCATATCCTACTAAAAATTTTCCTATATCCTCGATAGGTGCCTGCGTCGCGGAAAGCCCTATCCGGGTTATTTCATGATCGCACATAGCCTGTAGTCTTTCTAGCGATAGAGATAGGTGTGCACCTCTTTTATTGTCACAAAGAGAATGTATCTCGTCCACTATGACGTAATTTATCTCCTGAAGCTTCTTCTTGAATTTAGGTGCGTTCAATATTATGCCCAGGGTCTCTGGAGTGGTGACCAATATGTGTGGTGTTTCCTTCAACATCTGCTGCCTCTTTTGAGACGAGGTGTCTCCAGTCCTCACGGCGCTTCTGATATCCGGCATATCTATGTTCATCTCTTCAGCCGTTTTTTTGATACCTCTCAAGGGTTCCTTTAAGTTGCGCTGGATGTCATTTCCCAGAGCTCTCAAAGGGGAGACGTAAAGGCAGTATACTTTGTTTTCCAGTTCTCCTTTGTCTCCTTTCAGAAATAGTTCATTGAGGATCGATAAGAAAGCGGAAAGTGTTTTTCCCGAGCCGGTCGGTGATGAGACTAGTGAATTTTTGTTTTGGTGTATCAGATCGAATGAATATCTCTGAGGCGGCGTCAACCCGTCGAACTTTTTATCGAACCACTTTTTGACGTACGGCTCAAAATCTTTCGGTAGGTTTTCAGAAGATTCAGAACCATCTACGGATTTAACGGTCATTGATAAAGATGTAATATCGGTAGCATTTGAGTTTTGTCATCGATTACAAGAACTTTTATCCCTTTTCAGGTCATTCTGAGAAAAGAATAAATATAGGTCGAGAGGTGATCATATTATGGGAGTGTGGTTGATCCGATAGTCTATCTTTCACCACCGCACTCGAATATCGGGGCGTGATAACTATGGCTCAAGATATTTCCTCTGAAAACAAAGATAACGAGCATGAAGACACTTGGCGCCGCTCATCTAGTCTATCTATTGAAGAAGAAGCCTGAGGGTTATAGAGTGATCGACCCAGCAAAGGATATATTGGATCCTTTGATCACTGAAAGAGAGACTTCCATAATCGAAAGGGATCTTGGCTCGCGGGAGCAGATAAACGGCGGCGATGATCCTGTAAAGATGTGCCCTATATATAAGGTCGAATGTCCCAGCGATCACGTATCTAGAAACGTGAATATCGATAAAGTGATTGAAAAGGAAGAAAGGGAAAGGTGATCTGTTTCAGCCGTTGTTCACCTGGTCTTCTGGTCCTGATCGTTTTTCTTCCAGTTCACTTGGTTTTTCCTCTTTTTCCTGGGGTTCTTTTTCCATATCTGTACTCTTCGGTGGTGGCGGAGGTGTTTTTGGAGATTGTTCTTTAGTTTTTGGGGTCTTAGTATTTTCAATCTTGGTCCTTTTATTTCTAGTTTCTTTAGGACTCGGTTGTCTTCTCACTTTTCTTCCTGTTTGTTTTCCTGATCGTTTTTCTGAATCTGGATCTGGTGATCCTACAAGCTTAACCCCGTAAGATATTATCTTTCCTCCTATGCTCCCCATCACAAACAAGAGTATAGCCGGTATCAAGTAGATCAGCATGTCTACCAGTCCCGCTATACCTTCGCGATTCGTCTCGACCAGTTCCGCGAACCCCTCTATGAAATCAGGATTCAAAAAGGCATTTATCGCAAGTGCAAACGTGATAAGGAGCAGTACTATCCCAAGCACTATGATGCCGTATCCAACGCTTTTATTACTATCCATTATCTATATCCTCGAACTATTATTGTTTATTACATATTTACATCTTATGGCCGCAAAGACTTTTCAGAGTTTTTAGAATCTCTTACTTGAGATTCAAAGATTTAATATATGTGTGGGTCCATCAACCATATTAAAACGTGGGTTGCAGGATATGCAGTCAGATAAAGATATGATCAAAACCGTACTTTGCGTTTTAATTATAGTCTTCTCTCTATTCTTTATAAGTATGAGCGAAGTCCCTGAGGCTTCATCCGCTGAAGGTGAGCTCATCATGGTCGATGTATCGAATAACGAAGACTTGAAAGGATTGAGCGACTTCGATATCGTCGATCATTATGGCCAGAAGGCGCTTATAAGAGCCGATGAACTCGAGAGGGATCGTCTTCTAGATGAAGGATTTCATATAGATGAACTCCCGGCGAGGACTAAGATATCGGTAAGAGGTTACGAATTCGATGTTTTCGAGGGTGAACCGGATATATCTTCTAATATGAAGATAGATTCTTATCCCTCGGGAGAAGAAGGGCTTTACTTGATACATATGTTGGGGCCGATAAATCCAGAATGGAATCAAGAACTTCGGGATAAGGGTGTCGATATAATAAACTATGTTCCAAATTATGCCTACGAAGTCAGCATGACCCCTGAACAGGCGGAGATGGTCGAAGACCTATTCTTCGTCGATTGGGTAGGTATCTACCATCCTGCTTACAGGATGCCCGATGACATAGAACCAGGTTTGGTCAATGCAAGGTTTATAAATGAACCCGATAGAGAAGATCTCATCGAGAGAGGGATGAGGACCACCGTGATTAATTCAAAAGAATTGGATAACGGCGGAAAAACTGTAACTTTTAATGCCAGTTCCAGGGGTGTATTGAAGGATTGGGCACGGACCCGAGGATTATATCATATATCGAACACGGTCGAGCCTGAATTACACTCTGAAGTGGAGACTCAAACTATAGGAGGTGGGCTCGGATTCATGGACGACGAGCACGATGATCCCGACATACCATATAGAAAACACGGAGATTATGGTGCATACATCAATCAGATAGGATACAGCGGTGAAGGAGTCACACTCGCCATAGCAGATACCGGTATCGGTGACGGCACGCCTGGATATTCAGGCCATCTAGACCTGACCGGAAGGGTAAAGGGCGGACATGGATTTGGGGATCTGGATCCTGATGACTGGGGTGATGGACACGGGCACGGTACTCACGTCATCGGTTCAGCTGCAGGCGATTCATATCATGGCAGTGGAGAAACAGGAGAGTATCCTGGCTTTGGTAACTACCTCATGGGTCAGGGACTCGCTTACGAATCCGAACTTTATGCTGCCAAGATATTCGGCGATGGAGGAGAGTTTCTGGCTGAAGAGTTCTATCCTATCCTAGAGATACCTAAACAGGAGTCCGATGCTTATATCCATATGAATTCTTGGGGTTCGGCCACATTTGGGGAATATACAGAGCTAGACAGCGTTTTCGACCAGGCCGTCAGGGACGCTGATAGAGAAACTGATCATAACGAGCCTATGGTGATCACCGCTTCAGCCGGGAATTCGGGTCCTATCGAACAGAGTACTGGAAGCCCCGGTAACGCTAAAAATATCATAACTGTGGGTTCGACTCAAAGTTACATGCCTGATGGTAGGGATTACGGAGGCAGGGATACCGATGATATATCGATGGTGTCAAGATTCAGTTCCCGCGGTTGGACCGAAGATAATAGGATAAAGCCGGATGTAGTGGCACCCGGGGAGAATGTTCTCTCTTTGGGATCTCCAAGGCTCTATGATAGGTCTACTTACGATTGGAAGTCCGGTACTTCTATGTCGAATCCAGCGGTCGCTGGAGCGGCATCTGTCGTCGTCGAGTGGTTCGAGGAAGAATTTGGTGAGAAGCCCAGCCCGGCGATGGTAAGATCCATTTTGATAAATACCGCCGAAGACCTGCAAGATGACGGATGCAGGAACGAACATATACCTAATAAAGACGAAGGCTGGGGGATGGTAGATATATCAAAACTTGAATACCCCATTGATGATCCGGTTCCATTTTCTGTAGTCGATGAATCAGAAACTATCCAGACCGGCGATGTTCATGAATATGAACTGTCAGCGGACAGGTTGGACGAACCTCTAAAGATAACGTTGGCTTGGACCGATAAAAACGCGGAGGAGGGAGACGAGATCGCTCTTAAAAACGATCTCAATCTAGAAGTCACCTCTCCCAGCGGAGAGACCTACAGAGGCAACGCATTTCGTAGAGGTTGGTCCCAGGCCGATTCTAACGCGATCGATGATTTCGATATGAAGCGGGACGGGTGGGACGATGTCAACAATGTTCAGAACGTATACATCGATCCAAACGAGATCGAGGAAGGAGATTACACCATCAGTGTCGAGGGGTTCAATGTACCTTTGGACGGCACTAACGATGGTGATATAGATCAAGATTATGCTCTAACCATTTACAATTCAGAAGGGTCTGATATNGAAACCACGAGAGGCTCTCAAGTCACCGGTCAGGAAAGAGTATCCAGAACTAGTCATGAGGAGGATGAACATGGATCTGAATACACGGAAAGAGACCCTATACAGATACCCAGCGACCTTGGATTTGAGGTCCTTGCTGATCAGAACGGATGGCCGGGCAGTGGAACAGAGGATGATCCCTTCATCATAGAAGATTATGCTATAGACGGTGAAGGGTCGAATTTTCCGATACATATCGAAGATGTACGGGTTCATTTCATAATTAGAAATAATAGATTCTATAACGCTGATCGTAACAGTAGAGCGACATCTGATCACAGTGGCATATACTTGTCGAATACTACCAACGGGATTATAAGGGACAATGAGATGGAACTCAACTCTTATGGCCTCTTGGTCGAAGAATCCTTTGGAAATATAATAGAAGATAACACGGCTTTGAATAATCATGTGGGTTTTCATCTTCTGTCATCGGAAGATAATAAATTGGAGAACAATGTCGCCTCCAAGTACTCCCATCCGGTTTATGGAGACGGAGTTTTATTAGAAGGATCGGAGGAAAATACGATCGTGAACAATCAAGTCGTGAACAACAATAACGGGATCATGGTCCGAGATTCTCATAACAACGAATTCAGAGAGAACCTTGCTAGGCATAACTCGAGAGGTATAAGATTGCACAGATCAGAGATGAACCAGATAAAGGAGAGTGAAGTTTCTCACAACAATTTTTATGGTATTGATTTATTAGGATCCGATAACAACGAACTGGTTCAGATAGAATCGAATAACAATGACAACCACGGTATATACATAAGAAACTCTGAACAAAATCTGATAGATGATAGTGAGTTGAAAGCCAATAGAGGTAACGGCATAAGGTTCTTTTCCGCTCAAAATAATACAGTTTTGGATAACAAGATATCGGAGAGCGGTAGCAGCGGTTTGACACTATCCAACTCTTATAATCATGATATATATGGTAACGAATTCATGGACGACGGTATAAACTTCATAGGTTCTTCTGTCGAATTTTGGAACTCTCACGATATCCCGCTCAATAACACCGTTGAAGGTAGAAGTATCCGGTATCTGAAGGATGTGGAGGGAGGTGCGGTTGAAGAAGAAGCGGGCCAGATAATACTAGCCAATTCTTCAGGTGTTATCATAGAAGATCATAATATAAACGTAGGGGGCCTGGGCATAATACTTGGATTCTCGGACCACAACGAGATCCTCGGTAACACGGTTAGAGAACAGAGAGAGAGCATCACTCTAAGGCATTCTCACGGCAACATCCTGAAGGATAATAACGTTGATGAGAATCTACTAGGATTATACATAGTTCGCTCGAAAAGGAACACTATATCCGAGAACACTTTATCCAGGAACACTCAACAAGGACTGGTACTTTCATCTTCCGACCAAAACCTAGTCTTTGGAAATGAAATTTTGAACAACGATATCCTGGGGATGGTGTCGGTCAATTCATTTGAAAACACGATATATCATAACCATATATCATATCCAGAGGGTGATGAAACAGATGAACGGAGCCTCGCCTTTGACAGCGGTGTGAATAGATGGGATCATGGACAACAAGGTAATCACTGGTCGAACTATGAAGAAAGATATCCGGAAGCTTCAGAAGTCGATGGAAAGGGATACTGGGATATCCCATACAATATAACTGACGGGGAAAGCGAAGACAGGTATCCCTTAACAGATACCGATTTTGTAGATGATTTCAGCGTATTTATTTTGGATCCAAATGATAACGAGACCGTATTTTCTTCTGAGGCAACTGTAAGATGGTCCACAAAAGGAGAACAGGGGGATGTAGAATCGAGTATCAGGAAGAACGGTGGTGAGTGGAAAGAGGTAGGTGATAGAAACGAATATACTTATCAAGATCTGGATGATGGAGTATATCAAGTTGAAGTCAGGGCAAAGGACGAGGAAGATATATCTTATCACAATATCTCTTTCGTCGTGAACACTGGAGTCTATGTTGAGATAACTTCACCAGAGGAAGGCGAGGTTCGAAGAAGATCTAGGGTTACCGTGGAATGGACAGCCCATAATAAAATAACACAGGAGATAAAATTGGAAGGTCCTGGACAAGAGGAGGATTGGGAACAGATATTGTATATGGATGAAAGAACTTTCACGGACCTTGAAGACGGCGATTATGAAGTTTTTATCAGAGCATACGACGAACAGGGAAATTCATACACGGACCAGGTCGAATTCAGTATCCGGACAGTTGATATCGATATAGGATCTCCCGAAATAGGAGATATGATAATGAGCCCGAACGTTCAGATAACTTGGTCTTCGGAGAACGCTGAATCTCACGAGATCAGGGTCTGCGGCGGGAGATGGGACCGCATAGGAGATGTCCAGGAGTATGAGCTGAGAGATTTAAGGGCCGGTGATTACGAGGTCTCAGTCCGGGCGAGAGATGAAGCTGGTTTATCCAGTATCGATCGCGTTTCCTTCACCATATCCCCTGTTGTTGAGATAAGCTCACCGCGACATGGAGAAGTGTTCAATACTAATGAACTGACAGTCGAGTGGGAACACATCTCAGACGAATTTGATATCCAGAATTATGAGATCAGGTTGGACGATGGTGATTGGATATCCACTGATATGGAAACACATAAAACATTTTCCAACCTATCCGATGGAGAACACTTTGTGGAGGTGAGAGCACTTTTGGAGGATGATTTTCAGGCCTCCGACCAGATATCCTTCATCGTTGATACGACACCACCTACAGTAAATATAACGTCTCCTGAAGACGGTGAATCCTTGGAAGGTGATTCTTTACGAGTAACTTGGGAAGGTTATGATGAGATCACCCAGATCGTTCGGTATGAGATCAGGATAGATGATGGTGAATGGATCAAAGTTGGAATCGAAGAGGAATACACTTTCGAAGACCTTGAGGCCGGTGAATACAGAGTTGAAGTCAGAGCTTATGATAGGGCAGGAAATGAAAATTCAGATACCATAACGATAGAATTAGAAGAAGACACCATATCGTTCAGGATACGGGACTATTGGTGGCTAATAACGATAGTTTCGGTCCTTATGGTGATAGCTCTCGATATCGGGGTGTGGAGGAAAAATAGTGATAGGACTCCCAGCAAACTGGGCAGCTTGAAAGAATTAGAAGAGGAACTTCAACTCTACAAAAAAGATGATGATGAGATGGAGGAAGAATATAAATTGTGAAGCAGGGCAAAACCATATGGGGTTAGAAAAATTTATATGTTCCTCAGAGGCATATTGTATCGGTGAGATCATGCATCCGAACATAGCAAAATTCTACATCATATTCGGATCGATCATATCTATCATATGGGTCCTTTTTTTACTGGGTATACTCCGTCTCGACATAGTTGGATTGTTTCTTCTGATCATATTTACCGCGTTGTTCTTGATATCAGTTCTATCAAATCCTCCGGGCTCCGGCTTCAGGTCTGGCGAACAGGATAGAAAAGATAGGACTAGAGATCTTGACTGGTGGTGAACACTGTTCATTTTGGACTATGATAGAGGATAATTTTATTATACTGGTTGATATTACTTCAACATCATGGATATGCGCAGGTTTCTGAGGCCAGAATACAGTTCGAAGTTCATCGGGGTCATATTCATATCGATCTCTATCTATCTTTTCTTTTTCACGGATCATATCAACGCTGCATTAGCTTCCCTTTTCATAGGTATTTTTACCCTCCTGATAGTCAATTCACCGACGGTGGAAGAGGATGTATCTCTGGCAAGTCTCAGAAGTGGTGTACTTTCTTATCACGAGATACTTGAAGATCTAGAGGTCGCCGATAAGGGCGTACACGTACCGCCAACTCGTGATCTTACAGAATCTAAAGTCTACGTCCCTGCTGGTGAGATCGATAGTTTACCTGCTCTATACGATGAGATAACTGTCGTATCACTGGGTAAAGGTAAAGTCGGGATGTCCATCGATCCTCCCGGTCTCCCTCTCCTGAAAGAGGCTAAACAGAGACTCGAGTATGACATCGAGAGCGGAGGCTTGGAAAGCGGCAGAGAGTGTATGGGACACCTTAGCGAAGGCATGGGTTTAGCTAAGTCTTTCAGCATCAGAAGAGAAGACGGCAAGGTCAAAGTCAGGATCACACACGGGAGATATTTTGAGTATTGTGATGATCTAAGGGATATCTCTACAGATATATGTACTAGGACCGGATGTCCTATCTGCAGTTCTTATTTAACAGCCGCGGCTCAATCATTATCTGAACCTTTAAGAGTTCTTGATTTCGAGGTCGAAGGCAAGCATGTCAAGTACGACCTGGAGGAGATCTGATGCTGTTTTCCCAGAAATTATCTTTATCTATGACGATCTGGACTGCACTGGTCCTGACTTTAGTAGGGGATCACGGAACTGAATTATTTATCATAATGATACTCATAGGCATCCTTATAGCCAGAGAACTTTCCAGCATATACATAAAGCCCTCGATAGCTTATCGTATGGACATATTCATCCAGGTAGGTATCATAGCTTTCATAGCGATAGTGATGAGGAGGATACTGGACATCTTAGAGATGATCTAGATCAGTTCGTCTATATCTCTCAAAAGTCGATCGTTGATATCTCTGTCACCTACAGTGATCCTCACATGATCTTTGAGCCTGGGCTCCTCAAAGGTCCTTATCCTGATACCCCGCTCCAATAATCCTTCATAAAGTTCTTTTGGATCTATCGAGGAAGGTGTCTTGCAAAGTATGAAATTAGCCTCAGAGGGCAGCGGATTGAAACTCCTTTCTTCCAACTCCATCGAAAGCTGATTTTTTTCCTGTATCGTTTTGTTTACAGAATCCTTCATGATATCTTCATTATCTAGAGCTGCCAAAGCGGCTTCGATAGAGAGACTGTTCACATTATAGGGTAGCATATCCTCCAGCAATTCGATACCTCTTTTGCTGGAACTCATAGCGTATCCTACCCTTATACCGGCCAATCCCCACGCCTTCGAGAAAGTCCTAACCAGTATGAGATTTTCATGATCTTTCAATAAAGGCATAAAATCCTGATCGGAATACTCCGCATATGCTTCGTCTATAACTATAAGCAAGTCCTCTTTAAGGATCGACTTTATCTTGTCCGATCCAACTGATAGTCCAGAAGGATTGTTGGGCGAACAGATGATCAATGTGTCCAACTCCTCTAAATATTCGTGCGGTGACGGCATCGAAAAATCCGCATTAAGCGGTATCTCTAGTGACCGTCTCCTGTTCCTTGAGGCGAAGAATGGATACATTTCGTATGAAGGATGAAAATAGCCTAAAGCTTTTTTTTCGTCTGTGAAACATTTTGTTATAGTGTCTAGAATGGCATCTGATCCATTACCTACTACTATTTGTTCTTCATTAACTCCATGATGTTTTGCGATCTTATCTTTTAACACTTTAGCTGTCGGGGAAGGATAATCTCTAACCTTAAAATCGATACTTTCCCTTATATTGTCATAATATCTTTCTGGCATCAGTAGATTTTCATTAGAATCGAGCGGTATCTCTACTTCTTCCTCTGGATAAGATATCTCCATCTAGATCACAGAAGTATAAGGTAGATCAATCTTATTAAAACTAATGTTAAAAAGAAAAAAAGGTTTGGATATTCCTCAGTGATAAGCTCTAGGTCCTTCAGTGAATTGTTCTCCTTCATCGCTCTGTTCTTTCTTCTTCTTGATTTTATTGTAGGCATCGTTGAAGTGTTTCTGTTTTATCTTACTCTTTTTTACCGCTTCCTCGTCATCACCTTCACCGCCCTGTACAGTTTCCCTGATAGAGAGCATCACCGCTTCATTGCATATCGAAGCTATATCGGCACCGCTCATGTCATCGGTCTTCTTAGCTAGAGCATCTAGATCGACGTCGTCGTCTAAAGGTCTATCCCTGGTATGTATCTTGAATATTTTCTTCCTGGTATCCTTATCCGGCATACCTACATGGATGCTCCTGTCGAACCTTCCGGGTCTAAGCAGAGCCGGATCGATCAATTCAGGTCTGTTAGTCGCTCCTATCACTATCACGTCGTGGAGCGCCTCCAGTCCGTCGAGCTCTGTAAGAAGCTGCGATATGACTCTTTCTGAAACGTTAGAGTCTGAACTAGATCCTCTTTCTGGGGCCAAAGCATCGATCTCATCGAAGAAAACTATCGTCGGAGCTGCCTGTCTTGCTTTCCTGAAAGTTTCCCTCACAGCCTTCTCGCTCTCTCCGACCCACTTTGAGAAGAATTCGGGTCCTTTGACCGATATGAAGTTGGCGTCGCTTTCATTCGCTACTGCTTTAGCTATCAGGGTTTTACCGGTTCCTGGAGGTCCTCTTAGAAGTATGCCTTTAGGAACTTCTGCTTCCATGTGTTCGAATAAGTTCTCGTACTGCAGAGGCCACTCTACAACTTCTCTCAATTCCTGCTTAGCATCCTCTAATCCGCCGACATCTTCCCAAGTCACATCTGGCGTCTCTATGACGACCTCTCTCATCGATGAAGGTTCCATCTCCCTGAGCGCTTGGTTGACGTGTTCACTATTCACCTCTAGATCTTCCATGGTCTCTGAAGGTATCTTTTCAGCTTCGAGATCAATGTTTGGTAGAACATCTCTCAGGGCGTTCATGGCGGATTCTTTAGCTAGGGCCTCTATATCTGCCCCGACATAGCCGTGTGTGTGAGCGGCTAAATTATCGAGATCTACGTCATCCGCTAAAGGCATACCTCGTGTATGGATCTCCAATATCTCCTTTCTACCTTCGCGGTCAGGCATACCGATCTCTATCTCCCTATCGAATCTTCCGGGTCTTCTCAAAGCCGGGTCTAAGGCATGTGCTCTGTTTGTCGCTCCGATAACTATGACTTTACCCCTCGCTTTCAGACCGTCCATCAGAGATAAGAGCTGCGCCACTACTCTTCTTTCTGTTTCTCCGGAGACCTCGTCCCTTTTCGGAGCTATGGAATCCAACTCATCGATAAATATTATCGAAGGTTGATTCTCCTCAGCCTCTTCGAATATCTCCCTCAATTTACCTTCGCTTTCTCCGTAGTACTTCGACATGATCTCTGGACCGCTTATCGTGTAGAAATTCGCATCGGTTTCACTGGCTACGGCTTTTGCCATGAGTGTTTTACCCGTTCCGGGAGGGCCCTGAAGGAGAACACCTTTAGGCGCTTCTACCCCCACTTTGTCGAAGAGTTCAGGATGCCTAAGAGGTAACTCGACCATCTCTCTTACTTTTTCTACCTCTTGTTCCAGCCCCCCTATATCTTCATAGGATACACGCGGCGCCCTTGCTATCTCTTCTTTACTTATCGGCTTTTCAGATATGGTCACCTGGGTAGTATCCGGTTTGATTATAACTGCCTTTTTAGAAGGACTGAATGATTTGACGACCAGTTCGATCTTATTACCCATGATGTTCAAAGTTATAGTATCCCCCTTTGTTATGGGTCTATCTCTAAGCGCCTGTTTTCTAAGATATTCTTCCCCTCCCATCAATCTGACAGGCTGTGTAGGTGCAAAAGTCACTTTGTTCGCAGGTACTGTTTCGACCTTTTCTATACCGACTTTTTCGTCGATCTTAACACCAGCATTCCTCCTCGTGGGTCCATCTACTCTGATGATCCCAGTATTTCTATCACTCTCGTCACCAGCCCATACTTTCGCAGCCGTGATATTGTCTCCATGTATCAATATGATATCTCCACTCTTCAGCCCTAGTTTTTCTTTGACTTCGGGATCTATCCTCGCTAGACCTCTTCCCACGTCACTGGAACGCGCTTCCGCTACTTTCAACACTTTTTCGTTCGCTTTCATGTTTTCACCAACACTATACAATAAGATGTTGTTATATTCTTGTTGTAATGATACGTTGGAGAAGTATATAAACCTTTTGTAAGCCCCTTTGTGTAGGTGTAGATGTGTTACGAAAAAATTATACGATTTCAGACTATTTAACCACTAGATGATGATGGATCAGATATCGTTATCGGTAATTTTATCCTTTATTTTTGCCCTTTTAGTTGGGATCTTAGTGGGCATCGAGAGAACGATGATGGCCTCAAAAGAAGATGAGGTCAAAGGGGCGGGTATAAGGACCTTCGCTTTAGTTTCTATCACCGGTTTCTTCTTGGTGAACTTATTCGAAGGAGAAGGCCTTCTCCTTACCACCACGGTGATCATCTTTTCTGTTCTGTTCCTTTTGATACCTGTGTTTAGATATAAGAAGGGATCTATAGGATTGACCACCTCTGGTGCCCTCGTCATCACTTTACTGATAGGTATGATCTTCGGATACAGACAACCATTCTTGGGGTTGGTCGCCAGTTCGTTCCTTTTGGCTTTGACCTCCTCAAAAAGGATACTTCATCGGTTCGCAGAAATACTCTCAAGGGAAGAGTTCCTAAGTGCGGTGCGCTTTTTGATAGTCGCCGGTATACTTTTGCCGATAACTTACACACTCGGACCTATCCATCCTCTAGTTGGACCGGGCAGGGTGTTTGATCCTCTGCAAGCTTTGACTATGGTTCTATTCGTTTCTGGTATATCTTTTTTGAGTTATCTGGTGATGAAAACATATGGGGCTAAAAAAGGTATCCAGATATCAGCATTCATCGGGGGCTTGGTCAGCTCGGCCGCGGCTACCGCTTCTATCTCTCAGAGATCCAAAAGTTTGAAAGGGAAATTTAGTTCTGCACTGGGCATACATCTGTCAAATCTCTCGATGTTCATCAAAGATTATGTCATAATACTGACAGTAGGAGGTATCAGACTTGGCAGGAGATTCGTCATACCTCTGACGATATTGATATCGATCACCCTCGTCTACGTAATACTTTACAGGAAAAAAATCCAGAGAGAGAAAAAAAGAAGTGAAAGGGCTAGATTAGACCTAGGTTCACCGTTCGCGCTTATCCCTGCAACTAAATTCGGTCTTCTATTCAGTATAATATGGGTCTCTAGTTACTATCTACAGAACTACATGGGCGCGTATGGTGTTTACATGGTTTCGGTCGGAGGTCTGATATCTACGACATCTGTTTCCGCCTCGATCTCCACTCTGTATATCACTGGAGAGATCAGCGGGACCACGGCTCTTTCGACAATGCTTTTGGCTTTCGGATTCGGTTCTATATCAAAAGTATTGATAGCGAGAACATATAGTAAGGGATTGTCTAGGAAGATCACGCTTTCGATGTTGATCTTGACCACCACATCATTTATATTGGTGTTTCTATTGAACTTATGATGACTCAGGAAAATAATTAAATATCGGCCTAGAGGAGTGTTATTAGATGTTGAGTACAGGAATGATATATGCGCTGATCATAATTTTTGGATTTATAGGAGTGATGGCTCTTTTAGACAAATTCGATTTATTAGAGCCCTTTGGTATGGAATTATCAGGCCCTCTTCTTATGTGGAAGACCAAAAAGGGCAAGGATATGATAGAGAAGATAGCTCAAAAAAAGCGCTTTTGGGAGATATATGGTAACTTAGGTCTCGTTATAGTCGCCATAGCCATGGTACTCATCTTCATATTGGTGGGATGGAACGCATATGTGGCTACCCAGATACCTGCTGAGCAAGCACCTCAGGCCGATGAGATATTGGTTATTCCCGGTATAAATCCGTTCATACCTGTTGGTTACGGCATTTTAGCTCTCGCCGTAGGGATAATCGTCCATGAATTCTCTCACGGTATACTTTCGAGGGCTGCAGATGTAGATATAAAATCTCTCGGTTTGATATTCTTAGTTGTACCTCTCGGTGCATTCGTCGAACCGGACGAAGATCAATTGGAAAAAACGGATAGACTCAAAAGAGACAGGATGTTCGCCGCCGGTGCCACCTCGAATATCATACTCGCGATCGTCCTCGTACTGATATTTTCTATGGCGTTCATGGGTTCAGTCTCTCCAAAAGAGGACGGACCGATGATCACCAGGATCGGAGAGAACTCACCTGCTGAAGAGGCGGGTATGCGGTCATATGAGCAGATACTGAATATAGATGACGTAGATGTTAGAAATCAGGCGGATTTGGAATCTATAGATGTACCTCGGATGAAGGAGGTCAACGTCACTACCCTCGGAGGCGATGAAGAGTACAACTACAAGAACCTAACAGCAGGATTGGTTATCAACAGGATCCTGGATGGCTCACCCGCCGATGAAGCGGACCTAGAGCTCGGGGATATATTTTACGAGATAGAAGGTGAGCCCATAAAGAACCGGAACGATTTCACCGATGCTCTTGAAGAGCAGGATGAGGATGATTTGGAAATAACCTATCAACGGAAGGAAGCCGGTGATTATACCATCGGGAATACCACCCTAACTCTTGAGGACGGTAGGATGGGTATCGATGTGGGTTATTTCGGTTTATCAACTCAGGAGGCCGATTGGATACCCAAATTGCTGTCTAGACCTTTTTCAGGTGCAGAATCTAGGACCGAAATAATACAAAATGCGGCTGCTTACATATCTCTTCCATTACTTGGTTTATCTCCCCTACCTGCTGAGATAGCCGAACAGTATGAAGTCACCGGCGTTTTGTCCGCTCTGCCGACATCTGGATTTTGGATCGTGGCAAATTCTCTATACTGGATATTTTGGCTGAATATCTTATTGGGACTTTTCAATGCACTCCCTGCTGTACCTCTAGACGGAGGCCACCTGTTCAAAGATGCTGTGGAAGCTCTATCTGATAGATTGGGCTTGAAAGAAGAAACTGGGGAGAAATTATCGCAAGGGATGACCTACGCCTTGGCTCTTACGGTTCTATTCCTCTTGATGTGGTCTATGATCGGACCTAGGATATGAACTCCGAAATTTTTTATGTTTTAACTTCACTTAGGTGTAACGATGTTATCTTTTGAAGAAGTGCCCGTTATCGATCGGAATGCTGAGTACAGAGGTGTACCTCCTGAAGAACTGATGGAAAACGCTGGAGAGAAGCTCGTAGAAGTCATATTGGATAAATTTTCTGAAAGACCAGTTCTCTTCCTGTGCGGTACTGGAAATAATGGAGGAGACGCCTATGTAGCTGCCCGCTTGCTGAGAAAGGAATGGGAAAGGGCAGATATCATGGTCCACTTGGTCAAGACCAAAAAAGACATCAAAAGTGAGATCGCTGCAGAAAATTTTGAGAGGTTCGATGGAGAAGTTGTAGAAGAGTTGGAATGGTCCGATATAGATAGGAACACGATAATCGTAGATGCCATGCTCGGCACCGGGATCAAAGGTGATATCAGGGAACCTTACAGGAGCATTATCAAGAAGATCAATGGTCTGGAAAATCCGGTAGTATCCATCGACGTACCGAGTGGTCTAGGATCTGATATCAGCGTTAGACCAAAGCTAACGGTAACATTTCATGACATCAAAGAGGGTATGGATATAGAGAATTCTGGCAAGATAGAGATAAAAGATATAGGCATACCTCAGGAGGCTATCGATCATACTGGACCTGGTGAATTATTACTTTATCCCGGACCTCGGACCGATTCCCATAAAGGTGAGAACGGAAACCTGCTTGTGATCGGAGGAGGACCTTATACGGGGGCGCCTGTCTTAGCCTCGATGGCGGCTTACAGGACGGGAGTGGACCTCGTTCATCTAGCCGTACCATCCTCTATCTGTGAGACCGTATCCAGCTATTCTCCTGATTTTTTAGTCCATCCGCTTGAGGGCGAAAAATTGAGAGAAGAGCACGTCGATAAGATAATATCGATCGCAAGAGATTGTGATTCGATCTTGATCGGCCCAGGTCTAGGTGATGATGAAGATACCCTGCACGCTGTTGAGAGGCTGATCGAGGATTTGAACCACCCTATGGTCATAGACGCTGATGCCCTTAAAGCTTTGAGAGGCGGTCGGAACGTATCGGACGAACAGACCGTTCTTACTCCGCATAGAGGCGAATTCGAGATGTTGCTCGAACAGGAGGTAACTGATGAAGAGATATGTGATAAGGCCGACGAATTCGCAGAAAGGAACTCTTTAGTTCTGGTGGTCAAGGGTGAAGAGGATTATATAACCGACGGCAAAGATAACAGATCGAACGACTTTGGAAATCCCGGCATGACTGTCGGTGGAACGGGTGATACCTTGGCAGGTGTCATAGCAGCCTTATTGAGCAAAGGAGTCAGTGCCTTCAATTCCGGTAGGATCGGGACATACATGACATGTAGAGCCGGAGATAAAGTCTTCGACGAACTGAAATGGGGTCTTATCCCTGAAGATATAATAGAAAGATTACCTACATTGTTCAACGAATGATCATCAAAAAGTATCCAAATCTTTTGTTGATGACTAATTTTTTATACTCTTTTCTCTTTTAACTCAACTGAAAGGATATAGGTGTTTATGATGGTAGACATAAAGGCTCCCCGAGGTACTGAATTGACCTGCAAGGGCTGGAAACAGGAGGCCATGCTGAGACAGTTGAAAAACAATCTGGAAAATGCTGAGGACCCGGATAATCTTATAGTGTATGGTGGTTCGGGTAAAGCAGCTCGTAACTGGGAATGTTATGAGCGTATAGTCGAGAGTTTGAAAGAACTAGAAAACGATGAGACTCTAATCGTTCAGAGCGGTAAACCCGTAGGGATATTTCAGACCCATGAAAGATCGCCTAGGGTTTTGATAGCTAATTCAAACCTTGTACCAAAATGGTCCAACTGGGATAAATTTTACGAGCTCGAAGATCTAGGACTGATGATGTACGGTCAGATGACCGCAGGGAGCTGGTGTTATATCGGTACGCAGGGCATAATACAAGGCACCTACGAGACCTTTGCTGCCGCCGCTCGGAAACATTACGACGGCGATCTACAAGGTAAGTTCTGTTTAAGCGGTGGATTAGGAGGCATGGGAGGAGCCCAGCCTCTTTCGATAAAGATGAATGGTGGTGTCGCTTTAGTCGTTGAGATAGATCCAGATAGGGCAGAGAAAAGATTGGATGCGGGATATTGTGACGTTGTCCTCGAAGATCTCGACGAGGCTTTAGAGGTCTGTCAGAATGCAAAGGAAGAGGGAGAGGCTAAAGCTGTTGCCCTCATAGGCAATACCGCAGAAACACATCCCGAGATATTGGATAGAGGCATCGTTCCCGACATGGTGACTGATCAGACAAGTGCCCACGACGCGATGGCTTACTTTCCCAAAGATATGACCTATCAGGAGGCGCTGGATCTCAAAGAGTCCGATCCAGAGGAGTACAAGGAGAGGAGCATGGAGTCGATGAAGCTGCACTGCAAGACCATGGTCAAGATGCAGGAAGAGGGATCGATCGCCTTTGATTATGGCAACAACTTGAGAGGTCAGGCGTACGAGGCGGGCTTAGAGAACGCCTTTGCCTATCCTGGTTTCGTTCCGGCTTACATCCGACCGATGTTCTGTGAAGGTAGAGGCCCATTCAGATGGATGGCTTTATCTGGCGATCCTCAAGATATATTGAAGACTGACGAAGTTGTGAAGGAACTTTTCTCCGACAACGAACAATTGGTGAATTGGATCGATCTTGCGCAGGAGAACCTGCCGTGGGAAGGTCTTCCCGCTAGAGTATGTTGGTTGGGATACGGCGAAAGGGAGAAGTTCGCTAAAAGGATAAACGAGATGGTCAAAGAAGGTGAACTGAAAGCACCTATATCGATAACTAGAGATCACCTAGATACCGGAAGCGTTGCGAGTCCGAACAGGGAAACGGAGAACATGAAGGACGGGAGTGATGCGGTTGCAGATTGGCCTTTGTTGAACGCTATGTTGAATACGAGTGCCGGAGCCGACAGCATATCCATACACAACGGTGGCGGAGTAGGTATAGGCCTTTCGACCCATGCTGGTATGGTAGTAGTCGCCGACGGCACGAAGAAGTCTAGAGAGAACATCGAAAGAGTGTTCAAGACGGATCCAGGGATCGGTGTGGTTAGGCATGCGGATGCAGGATATGAAAAAGCTAGAGAATTCGCTAGAGGGCACGATATAAACATGCCGATGTTGAGAGATGACTAAAATCCTCTAAATCTTTCTATTTTTTCTATTTATCCAAGGCATGATATAGATGTTTATCGATCAAGAGCACGATGTAGCCGTAGTTTCCTTCGACGTGGACGGGACTTTGATACCCAAGAGCTTTGCCGACGATTTTTGGTTGAAACTGATCCCTGAGATGTACTCTGAAAGATCCGGTTTGGGTAGGAAAAAGGCTGAGGAAGA
>SL_8KL_010_SEDDRAFT_10000243_pt1 | contig 46847 bp, 43 predicted proteins | sample SodLakKL_010_SED_4_FD_11160 | JGI IMG/M metagenome (IMG submission 11160)
CTTCAAAGCATCTAAAATTGTTGTACGATCTTGGTCTAGTGGATTCCGAGAAGAAACCACCAGAAAAGTTTTACTTTTTGAAGATAGACGAGATAAAAGAATTGTTCGAAATCTATAATCTGGTCGCTGAAAAGATGGCATAGGTGAAAAATATGAAAGTTGTAATTATAATGGGATCGAAAAGTGATTTGGATTGGTCGGAGAAAATAGCAGATACGTTGGATAAGCTGGATATAAAAAGCGTTATGAGGATCGCTTCAGCTCACAAAGTTCCTTCCAAAGCGCTCGATATAATAGAGGAGTACAAAGATGAACAGGTAGTTTACATCACGGTAGCAGGAAGGAGCAATGCATTGAGTGGATTTGTTGATGCTCAGACAGAAAAACCTGTCATCGCATGCCCACCCTACAGCAGTAAATTTGCCGGTGCAGATATATTCTCGAGTTTGAGGATGCCTTCAGGAGTATGTCCCATGGTGGTTTTGGGAACGGAGCAGGCAGGTCTAGCCGCAGCTAAGATATTAGCTCTGACCGATGAAGACCTTCAGGAAAGGATAAAAGAATATCAGGAGGAGAACAGGAAAGAGATAGATCAAGATGATAAAGAGGTGAGATAATATGGGAAGTGTAAAAGATCTTGAAATAATAGAAGAACCAACCAAAAATGAAGAAGGGATAGGTGTTTTCGAGTTCAGTGACAGGTACAGCGTATTCGATTACGGTGAGATGCCAGATGAGATAGAAGGCAAAGGAGAAGCGCTGTGTTTGATAGGTGCTTACAACTTCAGAGAACTGGAGAAGGAAGGGATAAAAACACATTTCATCGAACTAGCAGATAGAAACAGGATGAAGTTCAAGCTCGTCAATGTTATCACCGACAAGGAGCCCGAAGAGTACAGAAATATGATGGTTCCGCTGGAGATAATCTACAGGAATTATCTGGGCGAGGGAAGTTCTGTTTTCCGAAGATTAGACAAAGGAAAGATAGAACCTGAAGATTTAGGTTTAGAGAGTTATCCTGAAGTGAACACGGAATTGGATCCTCCGATCATCGATTTCAGCACTAAATTCGAGAAGTTCGACCGATACTTCAAAAATCTAGATGAGGTCAAAGAGCATACTGGGTTCGATGACGAAAAGATCGACCTTATCAAAAATAAAGCGATCGAAGTCAACGACTTCATAAACAAAAAAGCTGAAGAACTGGGTTGGATACATCTTGACGGAAAGATGGAAGTCGCATTGGACAGCAGTGGAGAACTCATGTTGGCAGATGTCCTAGGAACGCTAGACGAGGACAGGTTCGAATACGACGGTTTCAAGCTGAGCAAGCAGATGTTGAGGAATTATTACAGGGGGGGAAAATGGCACGAAAAGATGGAGAAAGCGAAAGAAGAGGACCTTCCTAAAAAAGAATGGCCCGAACCACCACGACTTCCTAAAAAACTTGTAAATTTCGTTTCAGACATGTACAAAGCAGCGGCTAACGCTTGGACAGGTGAAGAACATTTTGACGTCAAAAAATTAGACCGATTGATCAAAGAGGAGTACCAAGAATTGAAAGAAGAAGGTCTAGCAGAGTGAACTAAGCTCGTCATCGTCCAAAAAACTTCTCCTTTTTCTATCACTCCCCAATATTTATGAGTATGCGGAGTTCTCTATAGATAAATAATACCAAGGAAAAGTGATAACGATGAAAGAAGAGATGGAGTCCCTCGAGATAAGAGCAGCGGTCAACGAACTCAAATCCCTCGAAGGAGGTTTCGTTAAAAAAATATATCAACCAAATCAAGGAGAGATACTTATCCATATATATATACCAGGAGAAGGTAAAAAGATGCTGCTCTTCAAGGTAGGAAAGGGTCTCTATTTGACCGAGGAAAACAAGGACAACCCAAAAAAACCTGGAGACTACGTGATGCTCATGAGAAAATATACGAGCAACGCCACTATCACGAAGGTAGAACAACATGAATTCGATAGGGTAGTGATATTCGAACTTCAAAAGGAAAAAAAGAGTAGGTTGATCTTCGAGGTCTTTGGGAAAGGAAACCTAATACTAGAGGGTGAAAAACACATATTAGTCCCATATCGTTCGGAATCATGGAGTCATCGAGAGTTGAAGGAAGGTTACGAATACAAATTTCCTCCTTCAAGGATCCAACCTTTCGATCTAAATAAAGAAGAGATCAAACAAAAATTAGAAGAATCCGAAAAAGACCTTGTAAGAGCTCTAGCGGTAGACGTAAACCTCGGCGGAAAATATGCTGAAGAGATATGCAGTAGAATCACCGTGGACAAACATATGAAAAGACCAGAAGATCTAGCTGATGAGATCTCTCTAGTCATCAAGGAGATGAAGAAACAGATAGAGGAGGAGGATTTAGAGCCACACGTGGTCAAAGATGAAACAGGCGATATAATAGATGCAGTTCCATTTCCACTTACCCAACACGAAGGGTATGAAACCGAGATGTTCGTGACCTATAATAGAGCCCTTGATATAGCTTTCAGGTCAGATGAAAGCGATGAGGAAGGAGAAGAGAAAGAAGAAAAATCTAGATTGGAGAGAAAACTCGAAAGTCAACAGAGAGCCCTAAAGGAACTCAAGAAAGAGGAAAAAGAAAACAAGATAAAGGCCGAATTGATCTATCAGAATTACAGTGATTGTGAAAAATTACTGGAAGAGATACATAAAGCCAGGAGAGAAGGAGACCGAGAAAAGATATTTTCAGAGATTAGAGAGCATGAGAAGGTGATCCAGCTGAACGATTCAGATGAATATGTCGTGGTAGAACTAAAAGGAGAAAAAGACGGTGAGAGTTACACGAAAAACGTTAAGCTCGACTTCAGAAAAGACGTGAATGAAAACGCACAAAAACACTATGAAAAAAGCAAAAAATGCAGGAAAAAGATCGAAGGAGCTAAAACTGCTATCGAAGAAACAAAGAGGGAGATCAAAGCCGGTAAAGAAAAAGAAAAAAGGAGAAAAGAAAAGAGACCTACGGAGAAGTATTGGTTCGACAGGTATAAATGGTTCATCTCCAGCGAAGGACATGTGGTTATAGCGGGAAAGGATACTAAAACCAATGAAGAAGTGGTGAAAAAATACCTTGAAGATCACGACCGGTATGCTCATGCAGAAGCTGGAGGCGCACCTAGTGTGGTAGTGAAAAAAGGGGAAAAAGACGAGGTAGGAGAAAGAGCGCTGAAGGAAGCATGTCAATATTCGATAATACACTCGAAGGAATGGAAAAGAGGTATAAGTGCCGGAAGAGCTTATTGGGTGAAGCCGGACCAGGTGAGCAAAACAGCGGAGGCTGGAGAGTCTTTACCGACCGGAGCCTTCGTGATAAGGGGGAAGAGGAACTATCAAGATGATCTCCCGATGAAAGCCGTGCTCGCTGAGATCGATTATCAGGGAGGAAAAAAAGTGATGTGCGCTCCCTCGCTAACGTTGGAAAATGAAGAGGACGACTCCATGAAGAAAAAGGTGATCTTCATACCAGGAACGAGAGACAAAAATGATTTTGCCAATGAGATGTCGAACTATTTTTCCGTGCCCATAAGCGAGATCCAAAGCATACTCCCTCCTGGAGATGTGAAGGTAATAGAAAAAGATTAGAAAAGATTTTTTACCACGAACCAAGTCTATTCCGTTTTCAAGAATGCCTGGTAACCCCTGAATGTGTGATACAGGTCCCCTTTGGATATTAGTTCGAAGGGTGAATGCATCCCTAGCACTGGAGTGCCTGCATCGATGACGTCTATATTCAGCTCAGCTAGAAATTTAGCTACCGTTCCGCCACCACCTTCGTCGATCTTGCCCAACTCAGCGGTCTGCCAATACACTTCGTTCTCATTGAAGGTCCTTCGGATGAATGCGACGTATTCGGCATGGGCATCGTTAGCTGAGAACTTTCCTCCCGCCCCAGTGAATTTGTTTATTGCTATCCCTTTACCAAAAGAGGCAGCATTCTGTATTTCATGTACGCTTTTAAATGAGGGGTTCACCGCGGGACTGACATCAGCAGAAATAGCCTTGGAATTATCCAGCATCATCCGATGTTCGTACAAGGTAAAATCTTCTTTACCGAGTTTCAACAGTTTGGAGTAAAATGTTTCAACAAAGTCCGAATTTGCACCAGTGTTTCCTTCGCTGCCTATCTCTTCTTTGTCGAAAAATATGACCATGGCAGTTTTCTTTGGATCTTTCAGTTCCAAGAGCCCTCTTAAAGAAGCATAGGCAGAGACTCGATCATCGTGTGCATAGCCGCCAAGAATACTCCTATCGAACCCAACATCACGAACATCGTGAGCTGGAACGATCTCCAACTCGGCGCTGGTGAAATCTTCCTCAGTGATACCGTATTTCTCGTTCAGCATTTTCAGGACTTTCATCTTAACTTTTTCGTCTACATCTTCATCGTCTATCGGGATACCCGCAACTATCAAATTCAGTTCTTCCCCCTTGATGACCTCCTTCATCTTTCTCTCTCCTTGCTTCTTCTTAGACAGATGGGGTAGAAGATCACTCACCACGAATATGGGATCATCGGGATCCTCCCCGATGGAGACATCTAAAGGGGTTCCGTCCTCTTTGACGATTCTACCATGTATGGCAAGAGGTGTACTGACCCATTGATATTTCTTAATCCCACCGTAATAATGTGTTTGGAGCAGAGCAACAGAAGCCTCGTTATCTTCATAGAGAGGCCTCGGTTTTAGATCCAGTCTAGGAGCATCTATATGACTAGCTATTATATTACAGCCGTGTGTGAGATCCTCTTCACCTATCACCGCAGCCGCTATACTCTTATTCCTGTTGATGAAATATACTTTATCGCCAGGTTCTATCTCATCATATTCGCTTATTGCCTTAAAACCGTGCTCTCTGAGGATCTGCTCTGACTGTTCAACCACTTGTCTTTCTGTTTTAGACAAGGATAAAAAATTCTTGTAATCCTCTCCAAATCCAAATATCTCTTCTTTCTTTTCCTCGTCCAGGTCTTCCCAAACATTCTGGAGTGTAAAACCTAATTTATCCTGTAAATCGGACTCTTCTTCAGACATAATTTTTCCTAAGAAGCGAAATTAGAGGAGTTATTTATGTTTTCTCGATAGATATCTCTCAAAAGTACGCATAAACAGGATGCTCACCAAAACTCCGAAAGTATTATAAATCCCCGTAATATTGAATACGTGCATCAATTCGATAAAAATTACTGGACAGTGCAATAGACCATGACTGAGCTTTTAGAGGAGTTGGAGGAAAAGAAGGAAAAGGCCAATCACCGGGCCGAAAAGTATAAGAGATTGAGAGACAAGAAGAACAAGGAAGCAAAAAAGTGGGTAGAGAAGAGAGACGAGTATAACACCGAAGTAAAAGAAGCTATAGAAAAAGGTAACGAACTCAAGGAAGAAAGGAACGAATTGAACGAAAAAGTGAAGGAGTACAAGGAAAAAAGAGACGAACTCAATAAAAAAGTGAACAAGTTGTCTAAAGAACTAAAACAGGAAAAAGAAGATTTGCTTCCCAGTGATGGTAAATCCATCCAACAATTAGAAAAAGAGATAGAGAATTTGGAATATAAACAGATGACCAATGTTTTAACTCCAGAAGAAGAAAAAGAGATGATCGACAAGATATCCGAAAAGCAGCAGGAATTGGACGAAAGGAGACGATTGATCGAAGAGAACGAAAAGATTATGGAGCTTAGTGAGGAACTCGAAGAGGCAAAAGAAAAAGCCGAAGAATATCACAGCAAAGTTTCAGAAATCGCAGAAAAGGCTCAGCAAAAACACGATGAGATGCTAGAAAAGTTCGATAAGGCTGATAAAGTCCGGGAGAAAGCCGATGAAGCCCAAGAGAAATTCGTCAATGCTAAAGAAAAGGGCGATGAATACCACGAAAAACATATAGAGGCGGTCAACGAGGTCAGAGATTACAGCAAGATAATATCCGGATTAAAGAAAAAACAGCGCAGGGCCAAGAAAGAAAAAGAAGAAACGGAAACGCAGAGAGAGGCAAAAGAACTTTATGAAAAATTCAAGAAAGGCGAGAAGCTTGGTACCGATGACATAATGACTTTACAGAAAGCCGGTCTTCTCTGAAAAAAAGAAATATATTTTCTTTTTCTCTATTTGATCACCTTCTCATAGATTAGTCAAGGGTTTTTTCTCAAAACTAACCAAAACAATATATTTGAGGATGAAAATGACCCAATGATACGATGAGTTACGAGTTCAAAAAAGATCATGTGGTCGCTATCGATGACTTCACTATAGATGAGATAAGGACGATATTAGATCTGGCAAAAGAGATGACTCCTATCGCGGAAGGAAAAGAGATAAACACAGATTTTGAAGGAAGAGTCCTTGCTACACTTTTCTTTGAGCCCAGTACTAGAACCCGTCTTTCTTTTGAAACCGCCATCAAGAGGATGGGGGGAAGGTGTATCGGTTTTGCTAGGCCGGGTACCTCTTCCGCCAAAAAAGGTGAAACCCTAGCGGACACGATACGAGTGGCAGCGGGTTATGCCGATATGATCGTACTGAGACATCCACAGGAAGGAGCTGCTAGATTGGCCTCTAATTTCTCAGAGGTGCCGGTGATAAATGCTGGAGATGGAGCTGGGCATCATCCTACTCAGACACTCTTGGATCTCTTCACTATAAGAGAAGAAAAGGGGAGGATATCTGACAATCACATCGGAATAGCCGGGGATCTGAAATACGGTAGGACTGTACATTCATTGACCAAAGCCCTCAGCATGTTCGATGCAGAGATGACTTTTATATCCCCCCCGTCTCTAAAAATGCCTGAAGAGATCACTGATATGTTGAAAAGGGAGGGTATCGAGTATCACGAAGTCGAGGAAATAGAAGATACATTAGAGGATTTAGACTTGCTCTACATGACGAGGATACAGAGGGAGAGATTCCCATCCGATGAAGATTATCAAAAAGTGGCTAGATCATATCATCTCGAAAAAGATATGATAAAAAATTCGAAAGAAGATCTAAAAGTGATGCACCCACTGCCTAGAGTGGATGAAATAAAGGCCGATGTGGATGACACACCAAAAGCTAGGTACTTCCAACAGGCTGCTAACGGAGTACCTACCAGGATGGCACTACTGAAGTTGCTCAAGGAGGGATAGATTATGGAGGGAAAAGAAAAAAAGATCAAGATCACACCTATAGAACACGGAACCGTAATCGATCATATCAAAAAAGGTCAAGCGATGAAGGTACTAAGGATATTGGACCTCGTAGACCGTGAGATCGATTCTATAGTCAGTATGGCTATGAATGTGAACAGCAGCCAGGGAAAAAAAGACATAGTCAAAGTCGAAGGAAAGGAACTGAAAAACGAAGAATTCGATAAGATCTCTCTCATATCACCTAATGCTACAGTAAACATAATAAGAGATTACGATGTCGTCAAGAAACACAGAGTAGAATTACCAGATCGTGCCAAAGGGATCGTGAAGTGTAAAAACAACAACTGTATCACAAACCAAAGAGAGCCGGTAGATACTGAATTCGAAGTGATAGGAGAAGATCCAGTAAAATTGAAATGTATCTACTGCGAAAGAGAGATGATCGGTGAGGAGATCTCTAGGAACGTCTTATGAAGGATTTTGTTCAATAGAAGTATCCTAGTACTAAAGGCAGCAATACTGTTGCATCTCCCTTCAAAGTGCAGTGATCCGCCTCTTCATTTATTTTGCCCCAAGATACAGCTTCTCGAGCTCTAGCACCCGAAAGAGATCCATCATATTCCACCGCGGTGGTTATATAAACCGCTTTGTCCAGCCCACCTTTGAACTGGTTCCACCATATGGTGTGATGTTTGGAGATCCCTCCTCCTACAACCAGGGCTCCGCTCTTCTCAGCAGGGAACACCAGATCGGCGAGTTCCTGCTGATCCTTCATCATATCTATAACGAAGTCCTTGTTATTCTGCCAATACATCCATAACTGTGATCCGAACGCCCCATCGATGATACCGGGAACGTAGATAGGTATTTCGTTCTCTGCAGCCCAATAAAGTATCGAGTCATCATCATCGATCCTTTTTCCGAATTCCCATATGATCTCTCTCGGGCTGAGCTTCTTACCATTTTCTTCTACTATTTCTTTGAGAAGCGGCTGCATGTTCTTTTCGAGAACTTCCCCATAAGATGAGTTAGGTATGAATATATTCCCTAATCGATTTATTTCCTTACGATGCAGCTCGGAGTCATCTGCTGTAAAAGTACCGTGATAGTAGTCTTCCCAGGTCCTCGCGAGATCATGGTCTAATGTTCCACAGGTGGTTATCACAACGTCGAAAAGTTCTCTTTTTACCACCTCTTTTAATAATCCCCTTGTCCCCGTTGAAACGATACATGCGGGGAACGAGAGAAAATTCAGATACTCTTCGCAAAACATATCTTCTAATATGCGTACGGCTGACCCGGCATTTTTAGCAACGAAACCGCCAGAATCGTACATCGCTGAAACTAGATCCGAGATACTTGTATCCGCATCTAAATCGAAATCTTGAACTTTCTTTTTCATCTTGATCGGAGCAACAATCGATATGATCGGATAAAAAATTTGTGAGAGGTTTTTGTCCGACGAAAATTAAAATATTGTCAGACAATAGTCTGCTATTTCCAAAAATTTAAACTGCGATAAGACGCAAAAAAAGGGATGTCCAGAAGGTATAGATTAACTGTCGTACTAAAAAGACAATACTTAAATAGTGGTTTGCATTTGTATGAAACAAGATGGATGGGATTTTATATGGAATCGATAGTTAATAAAGCCGTAAAAAAGCACGATGAAGGCAAAGAAAAACCGAGTATAGATGAAGATACTGCTCCAGAAGATGAAGAGCTTCGAGATCTTGTAGATCAATTGGAGGTGCAGATAAAGATATTCGGAGCAGGTGGCGGAGGTAGCAACACTATCGACCGTCTGACACAAGAAGGCTTGAGTGGCGGAGAGTTGATAGCTTTAAACACTGATGCAAAACATCTTCTACACACCCACGCTCAAAAAAAGATATTGCTCGGAAAGGACATAACAGACGGCTTAGGAGCTGGGGCAAGACCTGAGGTCGGAGAAAAATCTGCTAGAAACTCCAGCGATGAAATAAAAAAACATGTTGAAGGTTCAGATATCGTCTTTCTTACAGCTGGAATGGGAGGAGGAACTGGAACTGGAGCCGCTCCTGTGATAGCTGAAGAAGCAAAGGAAGAAGGAGCCCTCGTTATGGGTGTGGTTACCTTGCCTTTCGAAGCCGAGGGGGAAGAAAGGATGAGAAATGCCAAAAGAGGACTCTCCAAGATGGAAAGACACTGCCACACCACAGTGGTGATACCGAACGACAGGCTGTTAGATTTGGTACCTGATCTCCCCTTGAACGCTGCCTTCAAAGTCGCGGATGAAATACTGATGGAATCCATTAAAGGTATGACTGAGATAATAACAAAGCCAGGCTTGGTCAATATCGATTACAACGACATGAGGACCATAATGGATAACGGCAAACTGGCGATGATAGGTATCGGTGAATCGGACGCTGCGACAAATAAAGTAGAAGATGCTGTCGAACAAGCATTAGGTTCACCACTTCTAGGAGACGTAGATACCTCCGAGTCGAAAGGAGCTATGATCAGGGTCATGGGAGGACCCGGTATGACGGTTCAAGAAGCTGAGAGAGCAGCGTCGATGGTGAACGAGAGGATCAGCAAAGATGCAAGGATAATATGGGGATGCAGCGTCGATGAAGACATGGGAAATAAGATAAAGATCCTCTTGGTGGTGACTAACGTGCATACTGAGAGTGAGGAATTCGCAGACCAGGTAGTAGGGTCTTCTGATGGAAATATTGATAAGATAGCGTAAAAACAAAACTAACATTAATTTACCCCTTCTTCTTTTAATTTTCACATGTTTGCTAAAGGAGGAAAAAAACCGATCCTTTTTTCTTTTGGTTTATTTATACTTTTGATCTTGATGTATATCTTTCTACATTTTAACCCTGTACTCCTCATCTTTGGAACGGTACAGATCCTTTTCATCCTCTTCTTTTTCAGAGATCCTGAAAGAGATATCTCTGATGGAATTACTTCTCCTGCCGACGGAAAGATCCAATCGATCGATATCGAAAAAAACGAGATAGAAATATTCATGAATATATGGGATGTCCATGTTAACCGAACTCCTTGGACAGGACGAGTAGAAAAGATGAAACACACTAAAGGCAGACATTCACCGGCTTTTATTGAAAAAGCCAGTAGCAACGAACAGCAACTTCTAGTACTATCGACTGACCACGGCAAAATAAAGATATGGCAGATAGCCGGGATGATAGCTAGGAGAATAGTGCCATACGTAGAAGAAGGCGATCTTATCAAAAAGGGCGAGAGGCTGGGCATGATAAGATTGGGTTCAAAGGTAAAAGTAAAGTTCCCTAAAGATGTAGATTTCTCCGTAAAGGAGGGACAAAAAGTAAAAGCCGGGAGTACTTCACTTGGTGAGTGGAATGGATAAAAAAACATCCTTGACAGCACCAGATTTCTTGACCGTGCTGAACGCATCTTTAGGATTCCTCTCTATAACATACATAATAGACGAAAAGCTTTGGTTAGCTTCAGTATTGATCATCACCTGCGTTGCTTTAGATGGGATAGATGGGGCATTAGCGCGATATATGGGGGTTGAGCACGAACTAGGAGCTTATCTCGATTTTTTTTCAGACATCATATCTTTCTGCTTTGCTCCGGCTCTGCTGCTTTATTACACATATTTTGACCAAACTCTTAGAGGATGGGAATCCCCACAGAATGCGTTAGCCACCCTAGTACCTTTCATCATTGTTTTTCTTGGAACCCTGAGATTGGCAAGGTTCGCTGACAAGAATTCTGAAGCACTTACCTATAATGGTTTGCCTACCCCGTGTTTAGCATTATTAATCTTACACCTTTCCTTCCTCCTAGGTTGGGGACCTACTGGTCTTTACTTACCTCACTATTCATTGGGAATAGTGGGCGTATTGAGTTTACTTCTTTATTCTCCTATAGAGTATCCTAAATTCAGAACGAGAAGAACTCAACTAGCGGGATCGGTTTTTTTAATATTGACGTTTACCGGTTTTCTATCCTCGGTACTCTCTCACCGATTTGGGATCATGCTTCTCATATTTACAACTGTGCTCCTTTTGGGTTATGTTTTTATCTCACCTTTCATTTTAAAAACCTATGGAAAAAAGAAAAGATAGCATGGACGAAAAGATTCTCGAGGCTGAAAGATATTTTGAGTGTACAGATAGCCAAAGGGTATCGTTTGAATTAGGGATCAAGCTCGGTGCATTGTTCCACCAGTTCGTTGGAACGCCTGTCAGTTCAAAAAATATAGAAAAGCTGGAGAGAGCTATGGAAAGCACAACCGAAAGTCAGGCCTTCGTAAGATCAGCTGAAGTTAATATCAAACCAAAAAAATCTTCAGACCATGATAAAGGACCCTTCGATTATACTACCCTAAGCGGAGATATGATCAAAGCAAAGGTAGAAGTAGAATACAAAGGAATCAAGGCGATAGGGAAGATGGAATACATGGAAAAGATGAACTATCCCCTCATGTATCTAGAAAGTATAGACGGATGAACGTCGGTTTCCCCAACAATTAATAAATACCTGAAATACGTTATTAATGTCTAAACAGAGGATCGATACGAATGGCAAAAAGTCTGAAAATCGGTATAAGCGGGCCTTCGGGTATGCAGAAGTCAGAGACCATCAAGTCAATAATAAATATGCTCGATGAGGAGAACATATCTATAGGAGGGATGTTGACAGAACCGATCATGGAGGATAATCGTAGGGTTGGTTTTCAGGTTATGGATTGGGAGACTAAAGAAAAGGCCGTATTTGCCCATCTGGACTTGAACTCTCCCGTTGAGATAAAGGGATATGGGGTGGATCTAGACTCCCTTAACGAGGTCGGTGTCAAAGCTATCCGGAACGGAGCTAACGAAAAAGATGTGATACTCGTAGATGAGATAGGAAAGATGCAGGTAGAAAGCGAAGAATTCTACGAGACTGTCAAAAAAGTATTAGAAGTCGATAAACCCTTGATACTGACATTTGAAAAGAAATCAAGGAATCCGCTCCTTCAGGAGATAAGGAGGCGTGATGACGTGAGGATGTTAGAACTCACCGATGTGAATAAAGACATTCTTCCCTACAAAGTGTTGGATCTTTTAAAGGAAGATATCAAGGGCGGTTGAAGGTGAATCTGGTAAAGGTATCTGAAGGAAAGGTCGAGATCAAGGTCCCACATTTTGATGATGCTGAAGGACCGAAAGAGAAAGGAGAAGGAGTTTTTTACAATCCTTCAATGGAGAAAAGCAGAGATATCTTTGTGTCTTTTTTAAGAAGTTGGGGGGATGAAAAAATTCGATTCCTAGATGGTATGGGGGCTTCTGGTATAAGAGGTATCAGGGCGGCAAAAGAAACACCTATTTCTGAAGTAACGATCAACGATGTATCTGAGGAAGCAGAAGAGCTGATAAGAAGGAATGTTGAAAATAACTCTATTCAGGCAACCATCACCAGCGATTCCGTTGAGAAACACCTGTTAGAAAATAGATACCAGTACGATTACATAGATATCGATCCTTTCGGGACGCCTGTTCCCTACTATCCTATAGCTGCTCGATGTATATCCCATCAGGGCGTTGTAGGAGTTACATCAACTGACACTGCCGTCCTTTGTGGAACTTACCCTAAAACCTGTTTGAGAAGGTATTCTTCCTTTCCGGTCAATAACTGGTGTAGGCACGAGAACGGTCTTAGAATATTATTGGCGTATTGTGCAAGGGAAGCTGCACGGCACAATAGATGGATAAAACCTCTACTCTCTTATTTTGAAGGACATCATTTCCGGACGTATCTCCAGATAGGTGAAGGCAAACAGAAAGCGGACCGGTGCATAGAAAAAGTGAATGAAATCAACTTTTATGAAGGGGGATGGAAAAGGAATAACCTGAATTCAGATAGGTGTTCCGGGCCATTTTGGACCGGTGAACTATCCTCTGAAGAGATACTAGAAGGTATGGAGGAAGTTGGAAGTCTAGATGAAAACTTACTCTCACTATGGAAAAAGGAGTCCAATTTTCATCCGTTCTTTTATGATACCAATAAGATCAGCAGCATATTGAATATCGCTCCTCCACCTATCGAAAAAATAGAAGAAAAATTAGAAGATAAAGGATTCGAGATTTCGAGAACACACTTCTCTCCCACAGGGATCAAGACAGATGCTCCTCTTGAAGAATTGAAAGAGACCTTTTCGGATATATCGGATCAAACTCTTTCATCAAAATGAACTACCGGACATTTTCCCAAGCATCTACTGCAGTGTATGCACTTCTCAGGATCGATCTTTATACCTTCTTCAAAAAAGAGAGCATCTCTTTCACATCTGCCGACGCAGACACCACATTCAACACAATTCAAGGCTTTTTTGTGTAACTTGAGGGCCTCTTCTCTATCGAGTTCTTCTAGAGATATATATTCCACATCGCAAAGTGCATTAAGCAAGTTTTTGGTCCTAGAGTTATCTACAATGTCTTCAATAGGCTTCTCAATCTCTACACTCTTCGTGTTCTCAAGCTCTTCATCGAGAAGCTCCTCCATATTTTCAGGCACATCAAGCCATCTCCAGAGTCCAAGCTTTATCCACTTATCTGGNAGATCGTTCTTCTCCGCATANCGTTCAAGAGCTTCTTCAAATCTCTCGTATTCNGAAAACTCTTCTTTCAGTTTATCCAATTCTGCCAGATCAGAGGCTGGACAGACCCAACAACCGATCCTTTCGAAGCCTTTTTCGTACCATTCATTCCAATCGGCGTCCTTAGAAAAGAGATAAAGCCAAACGTGGAATGCGGTCCAATCTTGTATCGGTGAAGCAGAGACCTGGCCGGGTACCCAAGGATTGTTCCAGGTGCTACCTTGATCCATCCTCTGTCTCGACTCATATCTTCTCTGGCCTATAAAAGACAAAACACCGTCTTCATAATTTTCTTTTATCAGACGAGCGGTGGGACCCAATTTACAGGTCTTACAGCACCATCGATAATCTCTAGCAGAAGGACCGAAATGATCTAGATTGTTCCAGTATCCACTGTGTGCTTTTCTCATGTGTAGGTTCAGGTCATATTTTTCCGCCACTCTTTCAACATTCTTTATGGTCTCGGGTAATTCGATCCCCGTATCTATGAATATAAGGTCTGGATCGATTTCAGCTTCTAGAAGTATATGGAGAGTCGCGAGAGAATCTTTTCCGCCGCTGTACGCTACAGCGACAGGCAAGTCTCTTTTTTCGATCTCTCTTTTTACGAACTCTACTGCATCATCTACCCTTTCAGATAAAAGGTGCTTGTTAGCTTCCACTACATCGTCCCAATCTGCCTTTGAACCAAGAGGAGAATGATCAGAGATCCTCCACCTGTTTTTTACTCCTCTTCCAGAAGTTGCTTCTATAAGTTCTTCTCCTGATAACCTAGCTGAACCAGAGCAGATCACATTTCCGGACCGATCACTAACTATGACCTCATCTCCCGCCTCGATGGAGGGACCAGCCTCTGTTATCCCTGGGGTGAGAACGCTCCCGCCCTCAAGAATAGGTTCTACAGCACCGTCATCGACTTCAACGAAACCTTCTTCTGGTCTTTTAAGACCAGACCAGGGTCGCAGGATGAATTCGTAAGGATCTTTGTCTTCGATCTTCTTCTTTGGATTATATCTCAAAGCACCAACGACCTTACCGTCGATTATCACTTCGTCCATCCTATCTTTGTAAGGAATACCGTTAAGAACTACAGGCTTGCCTTCAGATATGATCTCGTGAGAATATCCCTCACCCCACTGTCTATCGATAGTTTCTCTTATCAATTCGATATCTTCTTCGAACGCCGGTCTTACATCTGCTGGAGGGGTGATTTCAACCTTCTCAGCCTCAGAACCACAAAGACCGCATTCTCCTTCTTCAACAATCGGCACGTTACAATCATCGCACCAATGGAGGTGTATTTCTCCCAATCTTACTATCGACATATCTATAGCACTGACCTATTTGGAAAATCCTAGATATTAAATGTTTCGTTCATCTCGAACAATAAAATTTTCATTCGACAGTAGTTATATCTTCATCTTCTACTTGTTCTTCAACCTCTTCTTTGACTTTTCCTTTGGCCAACCTGTCCAAAAGGTCTCTATCGTCATCGTGGATTATCATGTGATCTATANCCATCCTATCATAATTCTCAACGATCTCNTCAGCTATCAATTCTGTCTTCCTGACCCTGACTTCGGTAGGTATTCCTGTTTCATCGGTTATTTTCAAAACTTCTTTAGCATACTCGTCCACTTTTCTCTTTTTTTCCTCGATCACTGACTCTTTAAAGTTCTCCGACGCCTTTTTTCCTATCCTTGAATCTAACATGTCTCTCATCTTCGGTTCTTCGATTATCTTCAAGATTATTATCTTTGTAGGTTTCTCTTTTTCTATAGTACCTTTGATGATCTCCAATGATGAATCGGTATATGGTTTCTCGTAGCAAGCTATAAGAAGAACATTATCCTCCAGATCTTCATTATTTTTTTCTTCCATGTAAATCACTTTTCACCAGTATCCGAGCAGTCGCCACCATCCTAATCCTATGGTAAGGAATATGGCTAAACCTATTATATTGAGTATCAAGCCTGAAACTAGAAAGTCCTTCTGGTCTAGATGTCCCGTTGAGTAAACTAAGGCGGCGCTAGGTGTACCTACAATGAACATGAAGGCGAAAGCACTAGGAAGTGCTACAAGGTACACGGGAAGTATATCAGGGAAGTCCATAACGAGCATAGCCGATAAAGCTATCGGAAGGACGACACCAGTGGTAGCTGCGTTACTCATCACATTCGAAAGTAGCGCTGTCAAAATGGCGAACATCGCGAGTAGCAAGAATGGATTTTCGCCCACGAGATTTAAAAGCGAAGTAGCTATGAATTGTAAAGTCTGTGATTCGCTTAGTATAAAACCTAGCGAGATAGCACCACCGTAAAGAAAGATAGTACCCCACGGAAGTCTCTGAGCTATATCGTCCCAGCTTATGGTACCAGAAAGTGCTATGATCACCGAGATGAAAACCGCGATAACCCCCATACCAAATATTTGACCTAGAACAGCCCAAGCTATAAAAGCGGAAATCAAGAATCCTAAAGCTTTTGCTTCCCCCATGGAAAAAGCACCCATCTCATCGACTTCGGTGCCGATCTCTTTACGCAATTTTCCCATGTTGACGCCTCCCACATCGAAGATGTAAACCACGACTATAAACACAAAAAAAGTCATCAAAAGGACCATAGGTATGGCTGCTATGAACCATTCAACGAAAGAAATCGATTTTCCCGTTTCAGAATAGTAGATCTCGATCGCTAATGGATTTCTAGCTCCACCGAGTAAAGTACCCATACTACCTACACTGGTAGAAAAAGAGAGACCTAATAGGCTAGCTTTTATGAAATTAGGATTCAATTCACCCTCTTCATATATCGAATAGATGCTAAGTAACACGGGTATAAATACAGCAGCTACACCATGAGCTGGCATGGTCATTGAAAGAAAAGAACCGATAAGAACTATCCCCATTATAAATCTTCTAGGACTATCTCCAAACCTTTTCAAAACCTTGAGGGCGATTCTTTTGTGAAGGCCATATTTCTCAATAGTCAAGCTCAATATGAAGGCTCCCAACAAGAAGAAAATAGTTGTTGATGCAAAACCAGTAAAGGCATCAGTCGGTTCGATGATACCGAGCATTACGGAAAAAGAGATTATCAGAAAAGCCGTAAACATATAAGAGACCGGTGTTAAAAGCCAGTAATAGATAGCTAAAAAGAGAAGAGCTAACCCGTAATACTGCTGAGCCGTAGCGGGATCTACAGCGATATGGTTGAAAGTCAAGATAAGGACCCCAAATATAATCAGACCTATAACTCCTTGTACCTTATCGCTCCTCAGGGACCTCATGATCTGTAGTTTATGTCCGATCAATTTAGACCTCAATTCACCAGTTACTAATTTCATCTATCATCACTCTTCAAATTAGAAGCTGAAACTCATGGCCTCTAGCAGAAACGCTGGATCACAGCCGTGATTTCATTCCAGCAAAGTCACCTTTCTAGTGTTCACGCCCTTTTTAACATTTTCCGATATACTACCTTCTATCACTTTTCCCAAGGGCCCTCTTTTAGGCTCGTGTATTATTATATGGTCAACGTCTAGATTTTCGAACTCCTCGATGATCTCCAGCGCCACATCTTCCCCCTTCCTGAGGTGCACCTCTGAGGGTATATCGAACTCCTCGATGAGCTCGATTATATCCTTCGCATATATATCAGCCTGCTCTTTCTTTTCCTCTTGCACAGAATCAAGAAAGTCCTTCTTGCTCTCAACACCGATATTTGCGTCTACCATCTCGGGAGGGGTCTTTTGCTCAATAGCCTTTAAAATTATTATCTTTTCCGGTTGTTCTTGTTGGATTATCTGTTTTATGACATCCAATGAGTCCTCCGAATAATTCTCTCTATAACTCGCGATCATAAGAGTTTTAATGGCTTCTGTTCTTTCTTCGTCCTTCCTTTTCATCACTTTTTTCTTCGGTTTTTTCTTTGTTTTCTCTTCACTCTTATTCCTCTCTTTTACACTTTTGACCATGGAAGCTTTACCTCCAAAACAGTTGAATTATACGCTGTTTCGATGGTCCTACATCGGTAGCGACCTACATTGGTAGTAGACATCTAGCAATGTATTAAGAATATCTATTATAAAATCTTTAACGTTGAATCTTATCAAAATTTCTCATGACTGCAAATCCGATGGGTTGAAATACCTCAAAATAAATGTAAAAAAGTCCGGTACTACCGGGCACGGTCCTGATGGGTCCCCCTGTGATGTGGATGAAACGTCCCAAATATGATCAGGGACCAACCCCAGGACTGGACACACCCCTGGTCAGAGTCAAGGAGGGGAGTTGGATGTACCTGACGATGAACCCACCCGTTACGGCCAGGGGACATATCACTCAAGATACAATGAAAAAATCGATCAAAAAATTGGAGTGTCCCAACTGTGGAAGTCATAAGATATTTCCTGAAGCAGCCTTCATAACGGGCTACAAATATCACTGTGAAAACTGTGACTATATCGGCCCATTAGTTATAGAAAGAGATATCGAAAAAGAATAGATTCGTTCACGCATACATGACCTGTTTTTTGATCTTCCTTTCCGTTGAATCTGAAAGTACCTTTTCGATAGCTTGTAAGAAGTCTCTTTGTGTTATTTCTTTGCTGTGCTCTCTCCTCACAGAAAACATACCCGCTTCGGTACAGATCGCCTTTATATCTGCGCCACTTGCCTCTTCGGCTTCAGTCGCCAATAGATCGAGGTCGATATCCTCGGATATATTCATACTCTTCATATGAAGTCCGAATATGTCTTTTCTCGCCTGGTAATCGGGTTTCGGTGTTTCGATGATCCTATCGAATCGTCCCGGTCTCAATAAGGCCTTATCGAGCAACTTTGGACGATTGGTTGCTCCTATTATCTTGACTTCACCTAGCGGATCAAAACCGTCGAGTTCAGATAATAACTGCATCATGGTTCTCTGAACCTCTCTATCGCCAGAGGTTGCCTGTTCCTGTCTTCTCGTCGCGACAGAATCCAACTCGTCTATAAATATAACCGAAGGGGACTTCTCGCGAGCCATACTGAATAGTTCTCTCACCATCCTCGCTCCCTCTCCTATGTATTTCTGTACCAGCTCTGAGCCTACGAGTTTGATGAATGTCGCGTTTGTTCTATTAGCTACCGCCTTTGCCATCATAGTTTTACCCGTTCCAGGCGGCCCAACTAGGAGAACAGCTTTTGGAGGATCTATCCCAATGTCGGCAAACTTCTGAGGATAAAGCAGGGGTTCTTCGACTGTCTCTTTCACTTCTCTTATCTGATCTTTTAAACCACCTATATCTTCGTAGGTCACTTCAGGTTTAGTAAGAACCTCCGCACCCATTACATCTGGATCTACTGGAGCGGGTAAAATTTCCACCACTGAGAGTGTCTGTTTGTTCAAAGCAACTCTAGTTCCCGGTTTTAGATCGTTATTTGGTAAAAAATCAGCTACGTTGACGATGAAGTCTGGACCTGTAGAACTCTCTATAACGGCTTTGTCTTCAGGTAAAAGTTCCTTTACCTGTCCGACCAAAAGAGGTGGTTTTTTGAGCCTAGCCACTTCCCTCTTGAGTTCTTTCGTCTCCCTTTTTAGACGCTCCAATTCGTTTCTAACGTAATCATCTCTGGACGAGCGTGGATAATCATCAGTCTTCTGCGCATGTTTTTTCTGAAGTTCTTCAATCCTTTGTGTAAGTTCCTTTGATTTTCCGCTCAAATCCTCTTCGTCCAAACGACCACCATCTATTTGTTAAAAATACGATAGGGCTGTGTTATAAAGATTGTGGTAAATTCTCACTGGGCTTCATCCTTCATCTTCCAGTAAGGAATTCAATATTTTTATTGCATACTCTTTATCTTTATCTGGGATTTCCGCTTTTATGATATCTTTTTCCAAAACACGAATCGTGTTATCGTAAACATCCTTATCTACAGGATAAGGTGTCCCATCTTTACCTCCATGAGAGAAACTGTACTTTACCGGGTCCTTCCAGCTGACTTCGGCCCCATAGATGAGGTCAGATACAAGCGCTAAAGCTCTGATCTTTTTCGGTCCCATCCCTTCTAAATTTATAAGTTCTTCATATTCACTAGGTTGAATCTGATACGCTCTTTCGAGTGTTTTCCAACCTCTTTCAGTAAGGTCCATATCTAGAACAGCGTGATGTGACGGCATCTTCAATTCCTTAGAGCTGAAATCAGTCAGTGTGGTCTGTGCGCTTTCACCTAGATACTTCTTCAGATGTGCGGGATTGTCATTCACCAAATCCAAGCTTATGTCTCTAGCTTCTCGGCTGTCTCTGTCCGTCATATTCAGTACGTTTTTTTCCCTCATATCACAGGATATACCCTCATGTGGCTCTTCGATCATCTCATCTACACTTCTAGAGAGCCACTGATATCTCCGGGCATAACCCTCTTCTGCTTTCATCCCTTGCTGGATCACTCCCCATTCTGATTCTTCGGAGATTATAAAGCAGTGATGGTAAAGCTGATAATCATCCTGCACACATGAATTATCCACTTTTGCGGAGAGTCTAGAGTTGCTAACGAATTCATCAATCTTAGATGGTTTTATAGAGAATACTTTTTCCAATTCCTTTATCTCTTGAGGTGTTTTTCTGCTGGCCTTTCCCTTTCCCCCTGCTATCGCTATACCGTGCTGAACAGGGTCCAATGCCTGCTTCAAAGCCCCACATGTAATGGTGGTGGTTCCACTGGAATGCCAATCAAAACCAATCGTGCAGGAAAAGGCTTGAAACCAGTTAGGATCCGTTATCCGCCTCAAAAACTCATCTCGACCAAAATCTTCGATTATCAGCTCAGCGATCCCTTTGCTCAGGCGGACCATCCTTTCGAACAACCATCGTGGAGCTTTTCCTCTATGGAGAGGAAGATCAGTGGTGCCTTTCTTTTTCATCACATCTTTTCATTTACTCACCGAAGTATAACTTTTACCCCGTTGGAAGGTCCTGAGATATCAAAAATTGAAAATCATTCCTCGTATTTCTTTTTGAATCTATTTATATCCCGTTTGATAGCACGGTAAAAAGCCGGGAAGTAAACGATACTCGCCAAAGTGGCTATCACACCTATAGCCACGTAAAATACCTCAGTATCACCTTGATATGGTCTTATGCCGCCGATGATAAAACCCAACTCATCCACTATCAGACCTAGACCTAGACCGTACAAGATAGAGCTGATCCGTGCCATGGTCTTGCTCCAATAATTTATAGCCAACCAAGCCGACAAAGCCAACAGCACTATTCCGTATGTTATGTGATGTATGTGGTATCCGCCCATCACAAGGTTTCTACCCACACTGTAACTTACTTCCGGAGTTACCGCTCCAGTAGCTCCAAGATAGATCACCCACAGACGAGCCGTTATGAAACTAGCAAGAAAAGAAACAGATATCAGGAAAGGGGTTGACCTTCTCCTCTTGAAGATCTCTTTCTTTATTTTATTTGGAAGGTATTGATATACATCCTTATATTTTTTCTTATCGGCCATATATTCCTGATTAAACTTATGAAGTTTTTTTGATTAAAAACTTTCGTCACTATAATGAACAGAATACACCATGACTTCCTCTGACTTGTATATGAGATGGAATTCTTCATGATATCTCTGCATTAGGGTACGATCTAGGGGCTCAGGATTCTGACCCGGAACGATGGCGGCACCTTTTTCCATCTCCTTATCCCACATTATATAACTTACGTTATTATTTTCTAAATCTTCTTGGGCGGAAGAGAAGTTGTCAGAAAAATACATCTCATACCCGTCCGTCCAAGTCAATTCCTGATTGCTGACAGAAAATAGAGCACCACTAAGACGGTGATCAGCGGCTATCTTTCCCCTAGTAGAGTGCCTCATCCAAAAAGCAGCCTCCATGTCTTCAGATTCGACACCTTCGATGTATCCTCCAGCTCTTTCCTGAGAAGGATATGAGAGAGGTATCAGATAAGCGACTAAAATTATCACCATTACAGCCAGTACCAATGTCTTTCTCTTATTCTCATTTGGGTTAAATATAACTCCATGGAAATGATACATACCTATACCAAAAAGTAAAGAAACAGTGAGAAGTAAAAAGAGGAATTGTCTCATCGGTAGAAGAGAGCTACTTTGAGATATGAATCCTGCGATCATCGAAATTATGACAAAAATGAACCATCCCGTTAAAGTTGGTCCCTCTTTCAATGTTTTTATTATCTTCCTACAAGGTATAAAGAATAGGCCCAGAAATACCATAGGTAGGTAAAGAAGAACAGTAGTCCCAAGTTCGATATCTCTAACAGGGAGAGTACCTAATGTTATCTGTATTATCACAGGAATTATTAAAATAAAGATCAAAAGAGAGTAAATCAAAAAAGATTTCATATCTTGTTCATGAAGATTGATCGATACGGTTAAATCAAATCTTCTCCTAATTCTTGCTAGAAACTTCAGAAAAATAAGGAAAATGAAAGGCAGGAACACCATAGAATAGGATGGGAAGCCCAGAGCGCCTTCGATCCGTCTTTCGCCAAACGGGATCGAATAAAATATCCAATACAAAAATGTTGAGATCATAAAGAATACCAATAACCAAATCCTAAAACTGTCTAGCCTCCATTTTTTTCTCCTCCACAGGTTGGATACCGCGATACCCCCAATGAAGAAGAGGATCAGGAAATAGGTCGAAAGATGATGTGTGATTATGAGGGTGAAAAAGGCGATGATCATCGGTATTGTGGTCTTCTTGTATCTTTCAAGGGAAGTGATATTCAAAGAAAGTATAAGGAGCATCAAGAAAAACCCAAGAGTTTCTGGTCGAGGCTGCGAGTACCCGTAGATTAGAGGGGGAAGAGAAGTGAAAAAGAAGGCGGAAAGTATAGCAGGTCTCCAATCGTCCATCACTCTGTGCACTATCACAAAAACAAAAAGTGGTGAAAGGGCGGAGATGACAACCGGAACGAACATCATAGAGCGCATCAAATCAACCCCTGACAAAAGATGAAAACCACCCCCTAAAATGAACATCCCCGGAAAGAACGGATAGGCTTGTCCCCACCCATCTATAGATAAATATCTTCCTCCGGTATCAACCCACTGATGGGTATAATAGAAGTACTCCCCACAGTCCATACCCCATAGGGTGTATTCATAAATCGGTATCGTTCTGATCAGCAGGGAAAAGCTGACTATTGCCAATAACGCGAACCATCCTGATTTTTTCATCTGTTGTGATATATGCGATAGCGTTATAATATTTTTGCGAAAGGGCTAAAACTTTTAATCTTCTACTATCAGTATTACATCATGGAAAGATACACAAGACATCTCGTATTGCCCGAAATCGGTGAAAAAGGTCAGGAAAAGATAGAAGAAGGCAAAGTGGCCGTATTCGGTCTCGGTGCTTTGGGTTCTCCGATAACCGATGCATTGGCTAGAGCGGGCGTAGGAGAGTTAAAACTGATAGATAGGGATTTCATTGAGAAGTCAAATCTAAATCACCAGATCCTCTTCGATGAGAGCGATGTGGGAAAACCAAAGGCGGAGATCGCCGAGAAGAGGGTTCGACGGATCAACTCTCAAGTTCAAGTAGAGGGGAAAGTCACCCATGTAGGTCAAAATAATATCGAAGATCTGATAAAAGACGTCGATCTGGTGATGGACGGTACTGATAATCTAGAAGTCAGGTATGTCATGAATGATGCTTGTGTCAAAAACAGGATACCATGGATATATACTGCCGTATTGGGAACTTATGGGATGACGAAGAACATAATACCTGAGAAAGATGCCTGTTTACGATGTTTTTTTCCTAAGAAACCATCTGCTGGAAGTATGGAGACCTGTGAAACCGCCGGCGTATTATTCACGCTTCCCAGGATAATGGGAAATATAGCCTCGACCGAAGCGATAAAATATTTGATGGGGAAACAGATGAGAGATGGTCTGGTTACGTTCGATGTTTGGAACAATGATTTTGAGGTCACGAAAGTAGAAAGAAGAGAAGAGCTATGCACGACATGTGGTAAAAGAGAGTTCCAGTTCTTGAAAAAAGAGGAACATACTATCACCGAATTGTGCGGTAGGAACTCAGTGCAGATCACACCTGCGAACCACGAAGACATCGACATGAAGAAACTAAAGAAAAGATCTATCGATGTAAAAAGTATGGGAGATAAAATGATAAAGATAACTGCAGGCGATTATGAACTTAACGTGTTCGAGGATGGTAGAGCTATAATCAAAGGTACGGAGGATCCTAAAAAAGCAAAGAGCCTTTATTCTCAATATATAGGTAATTAACGTTAGGGCGTCACCTTTTCAAAACCGATCTCCTCTTCCATCCCGATGAGCCCCGTTTTAATTTCCTCCCCTTCGATCTCTCCCGGTGTACTTCTCACCCTCGGCTCGTCTGGTGTCAGCATGCAGCATATCGTCGGTTGTATAGATATCTCATAAGTGCCTATCTCTCTTGCGATCTCCACCACCTCTGTTTTGTCTAACCCTATCAGCGGTCGATGTATCGGAATATCTACCGCCTTATCAACGGAGGAAAGGTTGCTCAAAGTCTGTGATGCAACCTGACCCAGTGATTCTCCCGTCACCAGGGCTTCTGCATTTATCTCATCAGCCAACCTTTCTCCAGCTCGGTACATCATCCTTCTACAAAGTAAGCACCGGAAATGCTCGTTACCCTCTCTCCCGATCCTTTTTTGGATCTCGCCGAAAGTTCCTAAATAACATTGGATGTCACCATGGATACTTTTCAATCTATCCACCAATTCTTCCACCGTTTTGATAGTCTTCTCATCGGTGAAAGGCCTGTTATCAAGATGAAGTAAAGTCACATCAGCCCCTGCTTCAGCCATGAGATGAGCAGCCACCGGAGAGTCGATCCCTCCTGAGATAAGTACGATCACTTTATATGCCATCTAACGGGAGTTCACCACATCTATAAAATATAAACATATCGATGTGATACTCACTTATACCGATAAATTTTACAGAATTCTCGATCCGCTAGCTTTTTCCACAACATGTAAATACATAAGAGAGGTTATAAGTTTGGTAATATAATGGTAGATAAGAACAAAACTACCGGATATGTTGTATTCGGCTTAGGTATAGCTCTTTTATTGGTAACATTTTACCTAGCCATCCATACTTATCTGAACCCGGAATTCATCGAAGGGTTTTCTGATTTGGTCGAAGTGGGAGACGAAGGTTTGGCCCCGTTGGTAGACTTTTTGATTTATCTCATACCAGGTATCTTTTTGTTCGCAATGGGAAGCGTCGCCGGAAAGATCACAAAATATGGCATACAGATGATCAGATCTCCGGAGAAAAAGACCGTTATAGAAACAGAAAGAAGAAGAAAAACAAGCGGACCTGACCGTCGCAAAACGCCTCAACCTGTTCAATCGGAGAAAAATGAAATAAGACAAGGGAATACAAATCAATCGAGGGTAGACGACCAAAAATCAAAAGAGGCCCGATAGAGGAAAAGATTTATAATACAAATCTTTTTACCAGAAAAGGCTAGAAGAATATGAATAGGGAATATACTCGCTTTGAGAAGGCTAGGATAATCGGTGCGCGCTCTATCCAGATATCTATGGGAGCGCCTACATTGCTGAAAAAAGAAAAAGCCGGGCCTATAGATCCGGTCGATATCGCTATAGAGGAATTCGAAAAAGGGGTTATTCCCATAACCGTGATAAGAGAGGAAGAACAATGACCGCCGAAACCGAAGAAAAAGAAGAAATGTTAGTACCCGAAGATACCTACCTTACCGCAGGAATCCATATAGGTACACAGCAGAAAGCAAAGGACATGGAGCCCTTCATCTTTAAAGTCAGAGATGATGGTTTGTTCGTATTAGATGTAGACCAGACCAATGAAAAGATCAAGATTTTGGCTAAATTTTTATCCCGATACGAACCTAGACGTATATTACTTGTTTCTGCCCGCCAATACGGGAAAAGACCGATCGAGATGTTTTCCGATGTGGTCGGAGCTTCTAGTATAGCCGGTCGTTTCATTCCGGGGACTCTCACCAATCCATCGCTTGATCATTTCATCGAACCTGAAGTTTTGGTGGTAGTTGATCCCTCGGCAGATCGACAGGCAGTCAGGGAGGCCGTAAACGTGGGAATACCTATAGTGGGACTTGTCGATACCAACAACATGTTGAGAAATGTAGATTTTGCTCTCCCTACAAATAACAAAGGTCGAAAATCTCTCGCCCTCGTTTTTTGGTTATTAGCTAGAGAGATGAAACTGCAGAAAGGGGAAATAGAAGAGACAGACGAATTCGAATACGAAGTGGAGGACTTTGAACAGAGCCTTTAAGTTCAAAGAATTAATAAAGTCTGATAGTCTCTAGATTTCTCGGCGCTCTCGTTTTTATACCGTATTTCTTGTAGATAGTGCTCGCTAGATTTGTAGCCTTGCTCTCCTCACCGTGACTTACCAAAACTCTATGAGGATTAGGATTCATCTTACTTATATAATGAAGGAGCTGTATCCTATCACTGTGTCCAGAGAAACCTTCACAGGTGTATATGTTCAAATCGACCGAGATGTCGATCTTTTCACCTTTCTCCGTCATACTAACCTTATCGTAGCCTTTCTGGATCTTGTTTCCCAATGTTCCCTCTGCCTGATACCCCACAAATATCAGCGTCGCCTCAGGGTCGTCTCCCCAGGATTTGAAATACTCCAAGACCGGACCTCCGTTCATCATACCCGCTGTAGCGAGAACGATCGCGGGTTCGTCACTGTCACAGATATCTCTCCTGTCATCCATACTTCCAACTTCCTTGAAATATTTTGACAGGAACGGGTTCTCGTCCTCATGGAATATCTTATTTTTTAGTTTGTTGTTCAAAAATTCAGGATATGCTGTATGTATGGCAGTGGCCTCCCATATCATACCGTCTAGATACACTGGGGCTTCTGGTATATCGCCTTTCCTCATCGCTTCCTCGATGACAAGCATGACCTCTTGAGAACGACCAACCGCGAATACTGGTATAATCACTCTTCCATTTTTGTGGTTAAGCGCTTGATCGAGTATATCTTTTAGTTGTTCCACCGCGTCCTTTCTGCTTGGTTGTAAGTCTTCATATCCTCCATAAGTGGACTCTACGATCGCTGTCTCTACCCTAGGGAATTTATTAACAGCCTGATTGAAAAGCCAAGTATCATCATATTTGATGTCACCGGTAAAAGCGACGTTATAATCTCCATCACCTATATGCATATGAGCTACAGCAGAACCAAGGATGTGTCCAGCATTGTGAAGTGTAAGCCTGATGTCCGGAGCTATGTCCGTTGTCTCACCGTATTCCAAGGGGATGGTTCTCATAACTTGATCTCTTACATGTTTAGATTTATAAGGCGGTTCTTTTGCGTCGCTAACGTTCACTTTGATATAATCTAACTGTAGGAGAGCAGCAAGATCTCTTGTGGGAGCAGTACAGTAGACAGGTCCTTCGAATCCATACTTGTAAAGGGCTGGTATTATCCCACTGTGGTCGAGATGAGCATGTGTCAGTACAACACCGTCTATCTCTTCCAGCGGAAGTAATTCAGGCGCATTCAAATAAGGGGTTCCCTCATTATTCTGGCTCTTTGCAGACGGATTGATCCCACAATCTACAAGTACTTTACTATCCCGTGTTTGGAGAAGATGCGCAGATCGACCTACCTCTCTATATCCTCCAAGAGCGGTGACCCTTCCAAACGTTTCTCCCTCTCTTGTATCCCTATTTATCTTTCTTCCGACATCTTGTAAGAATTTTTTCCTCTCATCCTTGACCTTTCTCAAAAATTCTCTAGTATCTTTCACAGTCTTCGATTTGATGGGAGGGGTCCTTATAACATCAACAGCCCATCCGGTTTCTCTCTTGATCTCATTCAAAAGTTTTCCTTCTTTTCCGATAGCTATACCCGGCGCTTTTGCTTCTATAGTCACTTCACCGATATCCTCCTCAAAATACATATCAGTGATCTCTGCTTCGTCTGGAACTAATTCCTTTATCTCTTTTTCGACTTTCTCTGGATCTTCTAAAAGAGAGGGGTCTGGTCTAACAGTTACTCTTCTCTTAAGCCTTTCAGCCAATTTTTTAACGGTGTCTGCGTCCTCGGTGAACTTCTCCATGTCTTTTGTGTAGATAACGATGACCGAACCCTCGAACTGTATGTCCGTTATTCGAACACCGCTGGGTAGTATCTCCCTAACCGCTTCTTTTGCTTCGTTTAAAACGTCCTCAACACTCATAAAATCCACTTTTCTTGATTTGCTTCTTCTAGTTTTCACGTATTAATTTCATCATCAAGATTTCCTCATTAAGGTCCATCAACACTCGTTTACTATCGCACTAACAAGAATTACCCATCATAAACATAAAATCAGAGGGTTATCACAGCGCGGGAAGGTTTTTCTCTTCTCTTACATTGGAGATCGTTTCTTTCAATTCGTCTTCATCCAATCTCTCAAATCCCTTTTCTGGGGTTATGGTGGCAACATTAACTCCATCTCCAGAGGCTGAATCTCTACTGCTGGATACCAGTAAAGAGAGCACCGCAAGATCTACGCCTTCATCTATATCCATTCCTTCCTCGTAATGGTCTTCGAGAACACCATATACGAACTGGGAGCCAGATCCTTCTGCCACGTACTCATCAGATATCGCTCCACCTAGTGCATCAATCGAATATACTTTTCCACTTCCGTCTGGATCTATGCCGCCCAATACGAGACCAACATAATAGGGCATCATCCTTCTACCCATCATTATATTTGAAAGTAAAGTTGTAGCTGCTTCCACGGAAATAGTTTTATTCCTCTTCAATTCATAAAGTTCGACTTCTGAACTCAAATAGCGCGATAACACCTGACCATCTCCAACCAATCCGGCGATGTTCAATCCTATATTGTCCGTTATCTCAAACAACTTTTTTGTATCCTTATGGGATATCATATTCCCCTTCGTCGCTCTTTTCTCCGTAGCGAGAACAACGCCGTCTTCACAGACTAAACCTAGTGTGGTTGTACCCTTTTTAGCATTTTTTTCATTCATGATTTCACACTCAACCCAATTTCCGAAATATTTTCAGAGAACCTATGGAGTTCAATCTTATAAAACCTTTTTCAGCGTTCTTTCCTAAAACTGCACTCCTATTTAGTTGTTTCCATCCAATCAATTTTTTCCCAGCAAAGCACAAAAAAATATTTTTATGTCTCTTTTTTCCAAAGATAGTCGATGGTGAACATTGGTTAATAATCTATATATCACCGGTAGATAGACGGACCTGTTTTGGTCGAAGAGACTTCATCCTGTTCCGTCATCTTAGCTCCACCTAGAGATTGAAAATGCATCGTGGTCCTCATCCCCATGTTAACCACATATTGTATCGTGTCAAAAAATTTTCCTTTCTCCAGTTCTTCATCGTAGAGATGCTTCTTAATAACTATCGAATCTGGAAGATTCTCATCATCTCTCTGAATATTGTATATATTGGAGTTCACGGCTAACATCATGACTAGAGTCTTTTCGAATCCCGACCTCTGTTTGTCATTCAGTTTTTTGAGTATCTTTTTGTGGTCACCGCTTACGTTGAGTTTGTAAACGACCTCAAGTCTCTTTTCATTCTTCTTCGGGTTTCCGAGAAGGACCATCCTGTTTCCATGTTTCAATTGTATCAACCAATTCAGTGCTGGCTGCTCGTCGACTTTATATTCCCTATCATCCTCATCGAGCCATCTCAGTAGTTGCTCTTTCATGGATAAGAGTTAGAGTTACATAGTTTATGTATTTTTGCACTATAACAATAGCAATTCCAACCCGCGTAGAACGAAAAGTGGTACGATTATCATCAAAAAATCGTCATCTATCCTTAAAGTCGGGTATTCAGCCAATATAGCAGCCGCGGCCCCGATCATAGAGAAAGTTATTATTATAGGAAGAGAAAAAACACCTAAAATACTGAACAACAACATCGCTAGCAGAGACCATGCCAAAAATGGGAGATAAGGGTATAATTCAGGTTTACGGTGCTGTATTTCCCCGATCAATGGATCGATAAGACCCATACCCAACAGACACACGAAAGCTAAATGCATAGGGAAAAAAAGTAAGGTGATAGCAGCAGCGATAGCGGCCCAACCGTAAGATGCAAACTGTCTTTTTTCATAATCCCTCATCCCATAGACGCTAAACCCGAAATATAGCCGAAGTCCTTCAAATACTAGTACTATTGCTAAGATTATTATTAGAAACACGTCCCGAGGATAGCTAAATAAACGGTCCGGTACCAAATAATAAACTAAAACTATCCAAACCATCGAGTGGATTATCCTTCTAGTCAATCTCTCTTCATCCGTCATCTGACCGTCCTCAAATTCATCAAGATCAATAATATAAGGGTAAAGAGGGAAAAAGGTTTTCTAATCCTGAACGATAGGATTCAGAACTCTTCGATACGGTCCTGTTCTTCCCTTTGATCGATAACTCTTTTAGCCTTTCCAACGGTCCTCGGAAGTGTGCCTGGTTCTAATAGCCTCAACTTTGCATTTATGTTAAGTACCGCCTTCAAATTCTCACTTGCTTCCTCTTTTAGCTTTTCTTCATCATATTCATCAGATTCGTAGTAATCTCTGTCGACTTCTGCTCTAATGAAAAGCTTGTCAAGGACGTCTCTATCTACGATTATCTGGTAGTGCTCGGCAATACCTTCTGTTTCCAGGAGTGCATCTTCCACCTGACTCGGGAATACATTCACCCCGCCTACTATGAGCATGTCGTCGCTCCTACCCTCTATACTTTCTATCCTCGGGTGTTCACGACCGCACTCACATTTCTCGTAGGTCACAGAACCAACGTCTTTTGTTCTATATCTGAGTAGGGGCATGGCTTCTCTGGTCAACATGGTGAAAACGAGTTCTCCAGTCTCTCCTTCAGGTAACACTTCTCCTGTTTCTGGATTGATAGTTTCCACAAGGAACTGATCACTCCATATATGGAGTCCGTTCTGTTCCGAGCACTCTATGGCAACTCCTGGGCCGTAAAGTTCGCTCATACCGTAGGTGTCCTGCGCTTTCAAGCCGAAGGAATCTTCTATACTTTCTCTAGCTTCTTCACTCCATGGTTCCGCACCGAACATTCCCACCTTTAAGTTGAAGTCTTCCTTTGGATCGAATCCGTATTTTTCTGCCGCCTCAGAAAGATAAATGGCGTAGGACGGAGTACAGGCTAGAACTTCGGTCTGGAAGTCGTTCATCATCTTAACCTGCTTCTTTGTATTTCCTGTACTGGTGGGAAGCACAGAACAACCCAAAACTTCAGCACCTTGATGGAAGCCGAGCCCGCCTGTAAAAAGACCATACCCGTAAGCGTTCTGTACGATGTAATCTGATTTCGCACCCGCAGCGTCATAGCTCCTTGCCATCAAGTCACCCCATGTATCCATATCGTTACGGTTATATGCGACAACGGTAGGAGTGCCTGTGGTTCCAGATGATGCATGAAAACGCACCACCTCTTCTTTAGGTATCGCAAGGATCCCATAAGGGTAATGCTCTCGTAGGTCGTCTTTTACGGTGAAAGGGACCTTACTAATGTCTTCTAACTTATTTATGTCGGATGGTTTGATACCTTCATCTTTGAAACGCTTCTTATACATGGGGACGTTCTCATAGGCATATTTTACCTGCTTCGACAAACGTTCCTCCTGTAACTCACGTATATCCTCCAACTTCATCTTCTGGGCTTTTTCATTGAACATATGATATCACCAATTAATCTTGGTTTTATACTAGGCCATCTAAAAGAAGTAGATATTATAAGGTTTTCGGAGCTTCGTCTTCGCTGATGGATAAGAAGTATTGAATGTGATATTTTTCTATTCAGATAGCCAAGCCCACAAATAGTGCTGTCATCATACTGAGAACTAACGTTAGAAGGAAAACGATCAGCAGATGTTTTCTTAGTATTTCGCTCTCCAGCTTGTTGCCTTTTCCTATTGTGTTAACTGCATTATTTATCTTTGAAGGCGTTATAGCAGAGGCCACGCCTCCTGCAACACCGTGACTCGCATAGACGGTCATGAACTGGTCGTCAGAAAGGCCGATCTGCTGGGATACCTGTCTTTGTATGCCGAAGAAGAGTACATTACTAGCTGTTTCACTTCCACCCACGATCGCTCCGAAGAGTCCTAAACTTGCGGCTACGAATATATATCCTACACCGAAAACATCCCCAAGAACGATTCCGGTTATATAGTTCATATTGTATTCCTCAGATATGAGTTCTAAGGACTGGCCGATCACCTCGTGACCGCTGAAAGCCATTATATAGGCTATCGAGAAGAAAAGGCTGTAGGCTATGAAAGGAGCCCAGATACTGCGTGACCAAGTCTTCAAAGCGTTTTTAGTCTGTTTTTTAGTTGGCTTCAACAAGTAAAAGGAAGCGAGGGCGGTGACGCCTATCCAGAAGTAAACTTGAGCGAACACGTTAAACTCTATGGTCTCATATGCGATTATCCAACTCGTAAATCCGGGATCTAGTGATCTCAAAAATATGTTAACTGAAGGTATACTAGCGATCGATGCCAATAGGATAAGGAGTAACCAGGGAGAGAGAGCTCTCAGCAACTTTTTCTTATCTAATGGTTCGTGTTCTAATTCTATATCCTTCCTCTTTCTTTCTAACCGGAAGTAGAAATAGAGTACTATCATAGAGATAAGTCCAGCTACAACCCCTAGAATCATGATCGGGGCTCTTATGACCACCAAAAATATGCAGGAAAGACCTATGACCAGGCCAGAAAGTATCGCCGGTATGTAACCTTTTTTCAAAGACTCAAGACCACCGATTATCCAAAGCATCGCACACGATATGATAGTGGCTATCACGGGTAAAAATAATGATATCTTGAACGCAAATTCGTATCCAAATTCTAAAGCGGTCATCCCCATCTCCCCTGCAAAAAGATCAGCGGGTAGAGTGATAGGTATAGAAAGGATTGCAAAGCTGGTACTAGCGTTATAACCTAGAACGGAAATGGCTACAGCCGAACTCGGACCAAAGCCCATGGCAATCAACAGTGGAGGAAAGAGTGCAGGAGTAACAACGCCGAGAGAGGTAACAAAAGTTCCAAAACCTATACCTATGAAGAGTGCCTGTTCTTCTTTAGTGTGTGCGACCCGTTTAATTGCTTTTGATATAGTCTCTAATGCCCCAACTTCTCGCATCAAGAATATAAGCAGCATGGTAAAAACTATAGCGATGCTGATACCAAAGGACTGCAGAAAACCATAAATGCTTGCAGCTACCGCAACATACAAACTCGTTTCAAAAAATAACACGGCAACGGCAAAGCAAATTATCAATCCTAAGACGGCCATCTCAGCGGCATTTCTTCGGAAAAATAGGATTCCCACAAAAACTGCTAGAAGGGGAAGGAGTACCAGGAAGAACTTCAATCCCATTATCATGATATCATGCTCCAATAAGCGATTTTGTTTATAACTTTATCGAAAGAATGTTTTTAAACCCGTTTTTATAATAATGACAATTGATCTCTCCAAACCCCAAAATACTAATAAAGGAGTAGATGTTCTCCGAGAATCGATGGCGCCTAAACAAGATGATCTTGAAAGGCTTTTTGATCCTAGATCGATAGCGGTGATAGGGGCCTCAACAAAAGAGGGCAAGGTCGGTCATACACTTTTTTCTAATATACTAGAGTCCGATTATGAAGGTGAAGTTTATCCGGTGAATCCTAAGGGTGGAAACGTATTGGGAAGAGAATTATATGAATCCATAGAAGATTTACCTGAACCGATAGATCTCGCAGTCATAGTTGTGCCCGCAAAGATCGTTAAAGAAGCTATCCACCAGTGTGGAGAAAAAGGGGTTAAGCATATTATAGTTATCTCTTCCGGGTTTTCGGAAGTGGGTAAGGTAGAAGAAGAAAGGGCCCTAATAGAAGAAGCTAAAAAATATGGGATGAGAGTTCTTGGTCCAAACGTATTTGGAATCTATTCAGCAAAATCAGACCTCAATGCGACTTTTGGGCCTTCGGATATCGAAAAAGGTAGCATAGCTCTTCTATCTCAGAGCGGCGCTTTGGGTATAGCACTGATAGGTAAGACGGCCCAGCAGTACCTCGGTCTTTCCGCTATAGTCAGCATAGGGAACAAGGCAGACATCGACGATGTCGATCTGTTGGAGTATTTTAGTAAGGACGATGAAAGTGAAGTCATAATGGTGTACATGGAGGGACTAGATAACGGTCAAGAATTCATGGAAACAGTAGAAGAGCTAGAGGAGGATAAGACCGTGATAGTCCTAAAATCTGGTCGTTCTGAGAAAGGTGCTACGGCAGTCGCTTCTCATACAGGTTCGCTTGCCGGGAGCGATCGTATTTTCTCCTCAGCTTTCGAACAGTGCGGCGTTCTCAGAGCTGAAAATCTGAGAGAAGCTTTCAATTGGTCTAGAGCTTTCTCTAATTCACCTCTACCAGAGAATGAAAATACAGTAGTCGTGACCAATGGTGGCGGTATCGGAGTCCTAAGTGCCGATGCGGCAGAAGAGTACGACGTGAAATTACTTGACGATCAAACACATCTGAAGGAAACCTTTGAGGACGTCATCCCTTCGTTCGGTTCTACCAAAAATCCAATAGATATAACAGGCCAGGCTGGTAAGGAGGAATATGAGAAGTCCTTAAGACGCGCATATGAGAGCGAAGAGATAGGGTCTGTCATAGGACTGTACTGTGAAGCGGGGTCTGGTAAGGCATGGGGAGGAGCTAAAGCGATCAAGGAGGTTTACGAGGAGTATGGTGATGAAAAAACTTCTGTTTTCACTTTTGTCGGGGGAAAGCAGGCTGACGAGTGTGTTCAATGGTTAAGGAAACATAAGATTCCAGCATATACTGATACCTACGAATGTGTTTCGGCTTTGGGGGCGCTTTACAAGAAAAAACGCTATCTCGAGAGGAAAAAAGAAAGGGAGAAAGAAGAGATCGAGTTTGATATACCTATAGATGAAATAAGAGAAAAATTGAGAGGTATAAGAGATAAAGGAAGGTTAACCCTGTTGGAACAAGAAGCACGTGAGATATTGGATCTCGCAGGAATACCTATGGCAGAGGGAAAAGTAGTAAAATCTCTGGATAGGGCCGTTGAAGTTGCAGAAGAGATCGGACACCCCGTGGTATTGAAAGTGGTTTCAGAAGACATCATCCATAAATCCGATGCCGGGGGCCTCGCTCTAAACCTTGAGAATGAAGAGGAAGTTGTAGATGCTTACCAGGCGATATATTCAAACTGCCGTAAAAATTATCCAGATGCTCATATAAGCGGTATTTCGGTCGCAAAGATGCTCGAAGGAGGAGAAGAAACCATCGTGGGTGGTTCAAGAGACAGTTCATTTGGACCTCTGGTCATGTTCGGTCTAGGTGGTGTCTACGTAGAAGTATTAGAGGATGTAGAGTTCCGTGTTGCTCCCATAACTAAAAAAGAGGCTAGACGGATGATGGGTCAGATCGAGTCTTTTCCGGTGCTTGTCGGAGCTCGAGGCCAACCGAGAAAAGATTTAAACGCGTTGGCAGATGTTATATATAGGATAGCCTATTTGATGAATGAAATAGAGGAGATCGCAGAGATGGATCTCAATCCTATAAAGGCGTTTGATCAGGGAGAAGGATGCAGAGCTGTAGATGTAGCTATAAATCTTGAAAGTAGGTGATATGATATGAAAAATCTCATAATATCCTCGACTGAAGAAGAGGCAGGAAAAACGACAATCGGTTTGGGGTTAGCTCTTGGAGATGATAGACCTTTAAATTATTTCAAACCGTTCGGCGATAGACCTATCTACAAAAAAAAGAGGCTCATAGACTATGATGCTAAACTGTTCAAGAATGTCCTTTCTCTTGATACGGGATATGAGAAATTCTGTATAGGCTTCGATCACTCTAAAATCAAATACGCGTTCGACGAAGATACGATACGGGACAAGATCAGTGAAAGGATAAAAGAACTCTCAGAGGGAAAAGAAGGTCTGATAATAGAGAGCGGAAAACACTGGGGGTTCGGATCTTCGATCAATCTTGATCCGGTATCCCTTTCAAATATGATTGAAACCGAAGTAATACTAGTGACTTCAGACAGCGGAACCGAGATACTAGACAAACTCACGACGGCATATCAGTATTTCGAAAAAAGCGGTGTAGATCTACGCGGCGTCGTGCTTAACAAGGTAGAATCCTTGGAAGAAGCTGAAGATTTCGTTGTGGACGATATAGAAAAGCTAGGGTTGGATGTGTTGGGGATAATACCCAAGATCAGCAGTCTTGATCTCACTAGGATGAGCTTCATAAACGATATGCTTTTCGGAAAAGTTGTTGCGGGAGAGAACGGACTTAATAATATAGTCGAAAATATATATGTAGGAGCTTTGAGCGCCGATGAGTTAGTGCGCATCCCCGCTTTTCAGGAAGATGGAAAATTGATCGTCACTGGAGGGGATAGAACCGATGTCATCTTGGCTTCTTTGGAAGATGGTACATCGGGCCTTGTTCTGACCAATGATATAATACCTCCTAGTAATATAATTTCAAAGGCCGATAGAGCAAACATACCCTTGATCTCAGTACCTATCGATACCTATGAAGCCGCGAAAAGGATCGAGAGGATGGATACCATAACAACCATAGAAGATGATTTCAAGATAAGGAACATCGAAGAAGAAGTAACACCTAGACTGGATATAAAGATATGAAAAGACCGTTCCGAGATCGTAATCATCCCTCTCTGATGCGAAAGAAAAGGTAATGATGATAGATGGTTGATGATAGATGGTATATGATGTAGATTATGTGGAAGCTGAGAAAGCCCTCCAAAAGATCGGTAGAGGGGAAAGAGTTTTTGTTGGATCGGGCGCAGCTGAGCCTCAGTATTTGGTCAAAAAATTGACCGATCTAGCCAATCAGTTTTACGATACAGAAATATTTCACATCCAGACTTTAGGAGTCGCCCCTTATACTGAGGGGAAATTTGAAGACAGCTTTAGGCATAACGCTTTTTTCGTTGACGACAACACGAGAGATGCGGTGGCAGAAGGAAGAGCTGATTATACCCCAATATTCATGAAAGATATCCCCAAACTGTTCAGGAGTAAGAGGGTTCCTTTAGATGCGGCTTTAGTTCAATTGTCTCCCCCGGATGAACACGGATGGATGAGTCTTGGCATCGCCGTAGATATAATAAAATCAGCCGTTATAAACTCGAAGATCGTCATCGGACAAGTAAACCCCAAAATGCCGAGAGTTCACGGGGATTCCTTCATACATGTTGACGATGTGGATTATCTGGTGCATCGTGAGGAAGAACTCTTAGAATTCGATCCTATATTTCCCAGCGAGAAAGCAGAAGAAATAGCTGATAATGTAAGTCCCTTGATCGAGGACGGAGCCACATTACAGGTCGGTTATGGAGAGATACCCAATGCTATTTTATCTCATCTCGAAGAAGAGGAAAATCTTGGTATTCATACGGAGATGTTATCAGAGGACCTTGCTGAGTTGATCAAAGACGGGATTATAACCAATAAGGAAAAGAGCATACATCCAGGAAAGAGCATAGCTTCGTTTTTAATGGGTACTAAAGATCTATATGATTTTGTAGATGACAATCCCTCCATAGAACTTCATCCTTCTGATTATACCAACGATCCTTTTAACATAGCAAAAAATCACAAGATGACCGCGATAAACACCGCCTTACAGGTAGATCTTACTGGCCAGGTCTGTGCCGACTCTTTAGGTTACAGCTTCTACAGCGGCATCGGTGGGCACGCTGATTTTATGAGAGGAGCAGGTTATGCGGAAGATGGAAAATCGATCATCGCCCTTTCCTCGACTGCTCAAGATGGAGAGGTTTCTAGGATCGTTCCATCTCTTGATGAAGGTGCGGGGGTAGTTACTACAAGGGGAGATGTAGAGTATGTAGTGACTGAATACGGCACTGCTTATCTGAAAGGGAAAAATATTCGAAACAGAGCCATGGAACTCATAAATATAGCTCATCCCAAGTTTAGAGAAAAACTTCTCAAGAAGGCAAAGGAACATAATCTTGTTTATAAAGATCAGATGCTTGTAGTTGGTGAAGGAGGGAGATACCCAGATGAATACGAAGATCACGTTGAGATCGAGGGGAAAGAGTACCTTTTCCGCCCGATGAAGCCTACCGATGATGAACTTCTAAAGGACTTATTCTACTCGCTTTCTGATGAAAGCCGATATAAACGTTTCATGAGTGCTAGAAAGGACATGCCTCACGAGAGAAGACAGGAGTTCATCCAGTTGAATTATAATAAAGAGATGGCGATCGTGGTAATAGACCCCGAGATCGATGGGCCTCACAGGATGGTAGGAGTAGGCGATTACAGGATCAAAGAAGGACAATATGTTGCTGAAGTCTCCTTCATGATAAGGGACGAGTACCAAGGTCGGGGGATAGGAACTAGACTCCTTGAATATCTGACCATGATCGCTCAGGACCAGGGTCTTTACGGATTTACAGCCGAAGTACTCGCGGACAATAAGAAGATGTTGAGAGTCTTCGAAAAGATGGGTTATGATATAGAAAAAAGAAGGGAATTCGGAGAGATAATCTTGAAGATGAGGTTCAAATGAGGTGAAAATATAATAAGCGATGAGGAGTGTATAGAAGAAAAAATCGAAAAGGATTGGAATATCAATTTCGATAAGATCGAAGGGATCATCGAAGAAGTAGAAAGGGATGGAAGACACCGACTGATCGAGAGTGAAATGCGGAAGGTCCTTCAACTTTCTGACATTCCGATGGCTGAAGGTAAGATAGTTAGAAATCTAGAAGATTGTTTAGATGCGGCAGAGAGTATCGGTTATCCCGTCGTACTCAAAGTGGTCTCGGAGGATATAGTCCACAAGATGGACGTCGGAGGTATAGTTATAGATCTCGAGACCAAAAAAGAAGTCGAAGATGCCTATCAGGCGATACATTCAAGGGTAAAGAATAGAAAACCCGAAGCGAACATAAGGGGCATTTCAGTTGCGGAGATGGTCGAAGGGGGTATAGAAGTCGTGATAGGGGGGATGATGGATACCACTTTCGGTCCGGTGGTGATGTTCGGTTTTGGAGGTATCTACGTGGAGATATTCGAGGATGTGGAATTCAGAGTTGCTCCTTTATCTATCCAAGAAGCACACCGCATGATGGCGGAGATAGATTCTTTTCCCCTGCTGACCGGGGCAAGAGGACAAGGTTGTAAAGACTTGAATGCCTTGGCGGAGATGATCTCACGAGTGGGTGATCTGATTTACCACGTAGATAAAATAAACGATATAGATCTGAATCCAGTGGCGGCTTTAGACGAAGGCGCTAAAGCTTTGGATGTTGCCATCAGTTTGAAGTAAATATTCACTGATTTAATGAGATATTTGAAACAGAAACCAAAATACTTATATCCAATTTTATCTTCAAGTCGTGAGTGATAGTGGAATAGAAACCTATCTTGAGGTATTTAACGTGTCCGTCGAAGAAATCAAAAAGATAAAGAAGGCTGAAAAAGAAAACCTTGAAAAGATCGAAAAGGCCGAAAAGAAGGCCGAAAAAATGATCGAAGAGGCAAAAAAAGAGAGTCAGCAGGAGAGGGAAGACGCTCTGTTTTCACTAAAAAAAGAATTAGAGGAAGAAAAAAAGGAAGCAAAAGAAGAAGCCGAGAAGAAAGCAGAGGAGATAAGGGAAGAGGGAGAAAACGAAGTCGAGAAAATAAGGAGATCAACGAAAGAAGATATATCTAAGGCTGTCGATCACGTGATAAGAAGGATAATGGAGGTATGAGGCAGTGTTCTTTCCAGAGCGGATGAAAGATCTAACCATACTTGTCCACGATGATCACGTAGAAGACCTCATAGACTCTCTTCATGAAGAAGGCATTGCGGAGATCAGCGATGTTGATCGGGATGAAGATGTTGAAGATTTGATCGAACCGACGGGTATTTCGGAACGGATAAGTGAATTGACAGATTACGATATCAGATTATCTTCAATTTTAGAGATATTCAACCGTCTAGAACCGGAGAAGAGTATCGTCAAAGAATTCATATTCCCAGAAGAAACAAAAAAGGTGAGCAGAGAAAAAAAAGAATTGGATGATGTACTTTCAGAGATAGACGAGATGTTCAATGAACATGGGGATGAAATATTAGAGTTGGACCAAAAATTGGAACGGGTAAAAAAAAGGATAGAAGACCTCGAACAGTTGAAGGAAGATGTGGAATTGCTATCATGTTTAGATTTAAATCTCAGTCACCTAGGTGAGTCGCCTTTTACGATCATCGAAGCAGGAATCACAAATGATCCACACGAATTCAAAAAAAATATCCAGGAGTTGGAGTTGTATTTTTACGAAATAAAAAGGATTCGAGAGGAAGAAGAGAAGTATCTGGTGATAGCTGGAGTTTTCATCAGGGATAAGACTGAGTTCCAATCTATATTGAGGCAGAGTGATGTACGTCCTCTAGACCTTAAAGATGTTAAGGGTAGACCTGACGAAGCATTAGGTCCTTTATCCTCGAAAATACAAGAATTAAAAAGATCTAAAGAAAAAATTTTGAAAAAATTAAAAACATTGAAAGAGAACTACGAAAAAGAATACCACATTTTAAAAGAAGAACTCGATATCCACCGTGAGAAAAAAGAGGTCCTGCAGAAGTTCGGTAACACTAAAACCACGACGGTATTGAAAGGGTGGACGTTGGAAAAGAATACTGAAAAAGTCGAAAAAATTGTAGAAGAGGCTAGCGACGGCTACTCCGAAGTCGTAACGGAAGAACCTGAGGAGCCCGACGAAGTTCCCACGAAGTTGAATAACCCCGGGATAATAAAACCTTTTGAACTATTGACTCACATGTTCGCTCCTCCAAGATATGACGAGATAGACCCTACTGCAATATTGGCTCCTGCTTTCGTGATCTTCTTCGGTCTGATGCTCGGTGATGCGATATATGGGCTTTTGATTATTTTGACATCTGTGATCCTTCTGCGCGGGCTCGGGAGGGTAGAGGAGGGGACTAGAAATTTCTCACTCGTATTGTTAGGGACGGGAATAAGCACCCTTATCTTCGGTATATTACAGGGCGGTTATCTAGGTCCCGCACAAGAAACTCATACTAACCTTTTCGGAAGGATAGGTCTTGATTTCATCAACGATCTAGCAATACTGGAAACGTTGGAAGGAGAAGGACCTTTGATCTTACTTATAATATCTTTGCTTATCGGTCTTTTTTATCTTAACGCTGGCATCTTCCTCCAATTCGTGAAACACTGGAAGAATAAAAGATATGGAGAAATTTTGAAAGAAAGCGTTTCCTGGTGGACTATACAACCTGGAGGATTTATACTTATTTCGGGAAATCTGTTCGGATGGTTCGAATTCACTGAACTGATCTATATTGTAGCTTGGGTTTTAACTGGGATAGGACTCCTTTTGATGGTCCTGCGGGTAAAAGGTCTTTCATTTTTTGAATTAACGGGTTTCCTAGGAGACTTCTTGTCTTTCTCAAGGATACTTGCCTTAGGACTGGCTACTTCTGGTATAGCTCTAACCGTGAACGTTTTAGCGGACCTGGTCTCCGATGCGGCGATAAACCTTCCATTAGCTATCGTTATATTGGTTGCGGGTGTACTCTTGAGTGGTAAAGCGATGATAGATTCTAGCAAGCTCGAACAGACGATAGGATTGATCATCTCTATACTGGGTATAATCGGATTGATGGGATATGTCGGTCTCCTAGACCCTAAAATACCGTTTTACTTCTTCGGGGTGCTGATCGCGATAGTGGGTCATCTAGGTAACGCGGTTCTCCAGGCTTTAGGATCTTTCGTTCATTCACTGAGATTACAGTACGTTGAGTTCTTTGGATACTTTTATGAAGGCGGAGGTTCTCAATACAAACCTTTTAAGTCTGATAGAGAGCATACTAAAATAGAAGAAATAAAAGAGGTTAAAGTATGAGATCGTTTAGAGCGGATAAAAAATCAAAAGTGATGATCTCTTTGATAGTTTTGACCATTGGCCTATTGCTAGCAGGAGTGGTTCAAGTTCAGGGGTTGGAAAACGATGATTCAGAAGTTCAAGGAAGGGTAGATATCCTCGTTTATGAAGATGGAGAATACAGAGATGTGGGGGATTACGTAAAAAGATATATGGCTGAAGAGGAGGGAGAAGAAATCGGATTTTCCTTCAATGCAACCAATATCTCTTATACTGAACCAGAAAACGTGACATGGTATTATAAAAACGGGATTGAAGAGGGTAAATATGTGAATCTCACTTTTGAAGAGGGGGTTCATAATGTGACTCTATCTGTTGAAGATAGAGAAACAGGAAAAACTTATGAAGATAATATACGAGTCGAAATAGAGAAAGACGAAAGAGGGACTTTCCTGACCGCTATAGGCGCCGGTTTGGCTGTAGGGATAGCTGGTATGGGTGCTGGCATCGGAGTCGGTATCGCTGGGGCTGCTGGAGCTGGAACTATAGCAGAGAAACCAGACAAGTTTGGAAAATGTTTAGTATTCCAGGCTTTACCGCAGACCCAGGCCATCTATGGTTTATTAGTAGCTGTTCTTCTACTTCTGTTTACAGGTGTCATAGGAGGAGAAGATTTCGTACCTCTCAATGTTGGTATCGCTACTCTAGGTGTGGGTTTGGCAGTCGGCATCGCAGGTTTATCTGCCATAGGCCAGGGGATTGCTTCTTCAGGGAGTATCGCAGCATACAGCGAGAAGGAAGAGTTGTTCGGGAAAGGGATGGTCTTTTCTGTCTTGCCGGAAACTCAGGCCATCTATGGATTACTGATCGGAATTCTGATAATGGTATTTACCGGATTACTTGGCGGAGATATCTCTGCCGACTTACTCGGCGAAAAGGGTCTAGGATTGGCGATGATAACTATAGGTGGAGGTCTCGCCGTAGGCATTGCTGGTCTTTCAGGTATAGGGCAAGGGATCGCTTCTGGAGCTGGAATAGGGAGCGTTGCAGAAAAAGAGGAGCTGTTCGGTAAAGGGATGGTCTTTTCTGTCTTGCCGGAAACTCAGGCCATCTATGGACTCTTGATAGCTATCTTACTTATGGTTTTCTCTGGATTGCTCGGAGGGGAAGCGATAGACGCCATGACAGGTACCTCGGGTTTCAGTTTAGGTCTTATCGGTATAGGTGCTGGTTTAGCTGTGGGGATAGCTGGACTTTCAGGGATAGGTCAAGGGATCGCAGCTGCAAGTGGTATAGGTAGCGTTGCTGAGAAGGAAGAAGTGTTCGGTAGAGGAATGGTATTTTCCGTATTACCCGAAACTCAGGCTATCTATGGCATGTTGATTGCCATATTATTGATGATATTCAGTGGTCTGTTAGGAGATCCTGTTCTGGTCGGCGAAACGAGTGAGATACAGTTGTTCATCGGATTGGTCGGTGTAGGTGCTGGACTCTCTGTAGGTATAGCTGGCCTATCAGGCATAGGTCAAGGCATCGCCGCCGGAAGCGGTATAGCCACTGTTGCAGAAGATGAACAGATGTTCGGAAGAGGGATGGTCTTTTCTGTATTACCAGAAACTCAAGCTATCTACGGCATGTTGATAGCTATATTGCTGATGGTATTCAGCGGGATGCTCGGAGATGTATATCCAGAAGGAGCTGGAATCCAGATGGGTATCGCAGCGGTCGGTGCTGGACTTGCCATAGGCATAGCAGGCGTCTCAGGTGTCGGTCAAGGTATCACTTCAGGTTCTGCTATCGCCGCAGTATCAAAAAGAGAAGAAACCTTTGGGAAGGGTATGATATTCAGTGTGATGTCAGAAACTTTTGCAATTTTTGGTCTATTGATCGCGATTTTCATAATCGTGTTCCTTGGGTTCATGTGAATTTAGAAATGGAGTATTAATAATATGCCTATAGAAAAAATAATAAACAAGATCGAAGAGGTAACGCAGGACAAAATAGATAACATCATCCAAAGAGGGGAAAAAAGAGCTGAAGAGATCGAACTGAAGATAGAAAAAGAAACTCAGCGAAGACTCGATGAGATCAATAAGGAAAAAGAAAGAGAGATAAAGACTATAAAAAATAGGATCATCTCTCAAGCTAGACTCGAATCCAAAAAGAGGAAATTGAAAGTCCGAGAGGAGATGATAAATGAGGTTTTCAAAGATGTGAAGACTCAACTAGATGAAAAGAAACCTGACGAATATAGGGGATATCTCAAGCAGTCTATCAAGGAAGCTGACAAGATATTGGAAGGAAAGGTGAAAGTTAGGTGCAATCAAGAGAGTGAAGAATTGGTAAACGAATTGGCGCAGCAGATCAATCCTGAGATCGAAATCGAACCTGGTTTAGATACGATCGGGGGTATAAAGGCATCGTCTGATAGGGGCTCTAGTATAGATCTTACATTTGAAGCTAACTTAGAAAGAAAACATAAAGAACTACGAAAGGAAATATCTAAAATATTATTTCAAGAGGAGGATTGAACGGTGTTAGAAAGTTTGATAGATACGTTGGGTCTGCCCACCTTCGTTTTGATGATAGTGGGATCCTCTCTTTTAATAGTTGTGATACTGTTGATGAGCTATTTTAAAGTGCTCATATCGATAACCAACTTTACTTTCCCCAATGCGAAACTGAGAGCAAGGGGAAATCCATTCATTAAAAAGGATGTCCTAAAATCTCTAGTAGACAGTAGCAACATCAATGAAGTTTTTTCCAAAATCCGAGAGGAGGATTATGAACTACCGAAAGAAGGAACTGAAGATCTACCTACGATAGAAAAGAAACTAGAAGAAAACGTCATAGAATCCATTAAAAAAACATATATGTCAGTACCCACGAACTTCAAACCCTTCGTGAATACTTGGCTGATGAAATTTGATCTCAAGATGGTGAAGAGGGCTATGAAGGCTATATCCCGTGATATGGGTAAGGAAAAACTTGATAAAAAATTGTCTCCTGTGAAAACGATCGATGAGGAAACATTAGAGGAGATAAAATCCGCTAGAAATATGCAAGAATTGATAGCTATCCTGAAAGAAACCAAATTTGGAGAAGCCCTTAAAGGAAAAGAAAAGGTAGATGATTTTTTTGATATAGATGTAGAATTGGATAATTTTCTCTTCAAGGAATTAAGAAAAGCTGTTAATCAGGTAGAGGGCGAAGAGAGATCAACTGTCAGATATTTCTTCGGAAAATATACTGATATCCTGAATTTGAAGATCATATTTAGAGGACTTAGAGAAGATATAGAAGAGGAAAAATTAAAAGAATCTTTACTCCCCTCAGGCAGAGAATTGGAGGATTGGAAGCTGGAAAACATGGTCGAAACTACGAGTCTCGATGAGGCCTTGATCGAATTGGAGGGTACTTCTTACGATGATCTGAGAGAGGGGAAATCTGCCGCATCTTACTTCGATCTCGAAAAAAAATTGGACGAAAAACTTTTGATAGCGGTATCGGAGATATACAGTCAGGAGATCCTCACCGTAGGTCCTCTCCTCAAATTTTTGATCGCAAAAGAGATGGAATTGAGAAATCTTAAAATACTGATAAAAGGAGTCAAAGAGAACATGGGTCCTGAAAAGATAAGTGATCTTATGATAATGGAGGGGTCAGGATGAAAGTTGTAGTTATAGGAAAAAAAGATATGACCGTCGGTTTTTCACTCGCAGGTGTGAACGAAGTCTACACACCAGGAGATGATTATGAAGCCAAAAAGAGACTTGACAAGCTGCTCGAAACTCCGGATGTAGCCGTCATACTGCTCTCAGAAAGTATAGCGGAGAGAATAAGAGAACATCTTCAACAAAAAAGAAAGAGAAAAGAGGATGTGTATCCTGTTATAGTTGAGATCCCCGACAAAGAAGGGCCTATAGAGGGTAAAGAGGACCCATTGAAAAGCAAGATAAAAAGAGCCGTTGGAATAGATATCACATCACAGGAGGAAAAATAATGACGATTCTCATAAAGATTATTATTTCAAAATCAATTCAGGAGGAAGAAAAATATGGCAAATGAAGTCGAAGAGAGTATAAGCAAGATCAAAGAGCCTGATGAAGAAGTTGGGCAAATAATTCATGTCGCCGGTCCAGTTGTAGAGGCTGAAGGACTTAGAGGAGTAGAGATGTACGAGGTCGTCGAAGTCGGAGAGGAGGGACTGATAGGAGAAGTTATAGAACTTGATGAAGATGTGGCTACAATACAAGTGTACGAAGAAACCGGCGGTGTTAAACCTGGAGAACCGGTAGAAAGGACTGGAGAACCTCTCTCATTGGAACTAGGTCCAGGCCTTATCGAACAAATTTATGATGGTATACAAAGGCCTCTTGAAGGTATAGTCGAAGCAACTGGCGACTTCATCAAAAGAGGAATCGAAGTATCTCCTCTAGACGAAGAGAAAAAATGGAATTTTGAGCCAAAGGTCGAAGAAGGTGAAACGGTAGAACATGGAGATATCCTCGGTATCGTTGAGGAGACCAAAACGGTAGAACACAGGGTGATGGTACCTCCTGATAAAAGCGGAGAGGTGAAGGAGATAGTTTCTGAAGGAGAATACACGATAAACGAAAAAATCGCAGTCCTGGAAAACGAAGACGGTGAAGAAGAGATAAGCATGAAACAGCGATGGCCCGTTCGAGTCGGGAGGCCGATCAAGGATAAAAAACAACCGGGCGAACTTTTGGTTACGGGTCAAAGAGTTTTAGATACTTTTTTTCCTCTGGCTAAAGGTGGGACTGCGGCTATTCCAGGAGGTTTTGGTACTGGCAAATGTGTTACAGGAGATACTCCAGTTATGTTCTCTGATGGTTCTAAGAAACCTATCGAGGAGGTATACGAAGAAAACAAACTAAGAGGAAAGAAGAAAGTAGATGGTGAAGAGAAGTTGATCGAACTAGAAAAACCATTGAAGATACTATCTATGGATGATGGTAGAGTTGTCGAAAAGGACGCAACCTGTG
>SL_8KL_010_SEDDRAFT_10000246_pt1 | contig 46582 bp, 52 predicted proteins | sample SodLakKL_010_SED_4_FD_11160 | JGI IMG/M metagenome (IMG submission 11160)
TTTCTTTCCCTTGACCATGTTAAGAACTATACCGACCGAATCCTTTTCCAACTCCTCCACGAGAGAATCAGTCCTCATAACGTCAATAAGTGAGGTGAAGGACGGCTTCGAAACGTATATGACCTTATCAGAGCCTCTTATAGCTGCACTTGTCTCTCTGTCTACGCCAGGACCACAGTCAAGGAGCAATATGTCGGTATTATCTTCAAATTCGCTGATAACTTTATCAAGTCCGTGAACATCAACATCCTTTATATCGTCGTAGTTAAGGGAGCCAGGAACTATCTTAAGGCCTGTCTCGTGCTCATAAATGCTCTCTTCAGGGCTGTGATCGCCCTTCAGTACGGAGTTGAGTGTGGCTGGATTGGAATAGAAACCGAAATGTACACCAAGATGGGAGCTGGACACATCTGTATCAACAACTATAACGTCCTCGTCAAATACGTGGGACATGACACTACCAAGATTGGCCGTAAGTACGGTCTTTCCCACGCCCCCTTTGCCTGAGATTACAGCTATTTTCTCAGCAGTCATCTGTTAACTTATTTGTTCCTACCATTAAATACTTTTACGACTCGTGAAAACTCACTCTAGGACCTGAATCTGCATCGAATCCCTCAGCTCGATCTGCGGTTTCCCGTCATATTCCGTCACTATTCCTTCGATTCTTATTGTTTCATTCTCATAAACCTCTCCTTTATCTGGAAACCTCGTTCTGTACGAATCCCAAACAACACCTGTAAAACAGTGATCAGGATACTCGTCTTCGAAGTTCAGAAATGTTATGTTCTCTGTATGGCTTACTTCCTCTACGGTTCCCTCAACTACGGAAATTTCAGAAACAAGTTCCGTCGCGTCACACACATGAACAACTTCCTCTTCTGTCTCTAAATCGTGCCTCCAAAGACAACCTTTATTGCTTTCAATGGACTCCCTCTCCCTTTCTACAAGCTCATCAATGTAAAGCTCGTCTTTGTCGAAATAGTAAGTATAAGCTAAGCCTTCTTCAACCATTCTCTTTCCTATGTGCTCATCGTTGTGATATGCGTATGCTAGAGTTCTACCGTATACGTCCTCGCCTGTGACCTTAAGTTTTACTACTTCATCGTCTATTCTCTCTTCCAGCCATTCCGTAGCTTCCTCGGAACATTCCTCGCCCACTTCCGTCGTATCAAATCCCTTCGGTCTTACAGTTTCACCTCCTTCAACAACGAAGGTATCGCCGTCTATGACCCTTGTGACATTCGCATATCTGATCTCATATCCATCTGAAGCGAAGTAAATACTATAAAGACCTGAGAAAGCAAAAAGCAACAGGAGAAATAAAACAAACTTCTTCATGTGTAGCACGTTCTTACGCTATGAACTTGAGCGCGCTGACCACGGCTATAACAGATGCACACAGTATTATGACCTGGGTAGGGGTCAGCTTTATCTTCTCCGGTGACTCATCAAAGTAACGTGTCAGGCCTGCAAAACCGGATGGCATTCTACTTTCCTTTTTCTTTGCCATAATATCCGGTTGAACCTTGTCCAAGAAAGCTTATAAATCTTTGACCTGATGTAAAAGATTTTTATATTTGACTTACGAAAAATCAAAGGCTATCTGGGAGGGTAGCTCAGTCCGGGAGAGCGCCAGACTGAAGATCCTGTGTAATATCAAGGTTTTCGAAATCTGGTTGTCGGGGGTTCAAATCCCTCCCCTCCCACCATCTGATTACCAGGGCGTCCAAAAAAGCTTATTAGTATTCGTGACCTATTGTTACAAGGTACTATGCAGATTCCTATACTTGGTCTAGGAGACATACCTGTAGATGTTCTCAAAAAACTTGAAGATATGCTGAATGGAGAGTTCAGTAAGATCAGGATATACGCAAAGGGCGTCCGTGAAATACCGGAAGATACATTCAACAGCTTCAGAGACCAGTACATGGCCGAGGGCATAATGGATGAGTTCCACAAGGAGGGAATACAGATACTTGTAACAGAGGAGGATATCTACACAAAGGGAAAGAACTATGTTTTCGGTGAGGCGGAGTACAGAGGACCGGCACTCGTGAGCACACACAGACTGGATCCAACCTTTTACGATAAAGAAAGGAACGAAGATCTTCTGTTTAAAAGGCTCAAGAAGGTACTGATACATGAGCTTGGACACTGCTTTGGTCTGGACGAATGTGATGATCCGCTCTGTGTGATGCACTACACAGGATCTGCGAAGAGTGTCGATGATAAAGAATGTGAGTTCTGCAACGACTGCCAGGTGAAGATATCAACAGAGGGACTACCCCTCGGATAGCAGTTAGTGGGTGTGATCCAACGACTGGGATAAGGTTTTAAACCTAGAACAACTGTTTTAAGTTCCGTGATAAAGTGCACATTGCCGAGATCAAGGACGGTAAAATAATAGTCGAAGAAGAACCGGAGGAGGTCTTTCAGATTGGTGGATATGGTAAGATAGAGGACAGTGGTCTAATTCTAGAACCCGAGGAAGCGATGAATCTCATGACGAGACAGAAACTGGAAGTATACGAAAACGGGAAGAAGCTGGATATAGAGGAGTTCTATAAAAAAATATGCGATACAGTGGAGGGATTCCATGAAAAGATGCTCGTATACCATGACCTGAGAAACCGAGGGTTTGTTGTGAGACCGGGATACTCCTTTCCGTGTGATCTCAGGGTATACAAAAGAGGCACGTCCTTCGATAAGGACGAACAAAAGATGAACCATGTAAAATGGTTACTGGATGTGGTCAGGACCGACGAGGATTTTGTTTTGAAGGAAAAGGTCTGTAAGCTGAATGAGGCAAATAATATCAGAAGTAAGCTTGCCCTGGGTATAGTCGACGAGGAAGGCGATGTAACATACTACGAAGTTGAAGAGGAGGGCAGGCTGAACGAAGATAACAAGGAAAGTTTGGGTCTGAAAGGAGAAGTAAAGGGCTTTCTCGAAAACAAGACTGTGGTTATATGGGACGGATTTGAGGATGTATACGAACCCATGTACTTCGGGAAAAGAAGGGAGAAGAGGGTTGAACTTAATATCATAGAAGCGCTTTTCCTGGTTGAAAAGGACATACTCACAGTGGAAAAGAACGGGAAGAGTATCTCCGCAGAAGATCTAAGAAAGATAGGTGAAGAGAAGGACATAGAGTTCGAAAACAAGTATAAGATATACAGTGATCTCAGAGAGAAGGGCTTTCTTGTAAAATGTGGGTTTAAATTCGGAACCCATTTCAGAGTCTATGACCGCGGAGTGAAGCTGAAAAGAGGGCAGAAGAGCCCCGATGAACATACAAAATGGGTCGTCCATTCGGTACCGGAGGATCTTGAATGGTCCTACCCCGAGCTATCCCGTTTCGTCAGATTAGCTTTAAATATTAGAAGTAAGCCAACCTTAGGGGTTACAAACAAGACAAAAAAATATTACAGAATAAGGAGGATAAAACCATGAAGATTGAGGATCTAAAAGCATCGGACATAATGGAAAAAAACTACTTTTCGGTTTCTTCGGAAGACAGGGTAAAGGAAGTGCTCAACAAAATAAGAGGAGAAAACATATTCGCAATGCCAGTGATAGACGACGGTGAAGTTGAAGGAATGATAACATGGAGAAATATAATAAAACGGTCTTCGCCACCAAACACAAAGGTCAAGAAGTTGATATCATATCCACCCAGGGTGGAACACGACACGGGTATAGTCGACCTTGCGGAGATCTTACTGGAATCCGGCGACAGGGCTGTGCCTGTGTACAGAGAAAAGGAATTAGTGGGAATAATCACACAGAGAGAAATAATAAGGGCCGTCTCGAAGGACAAGTCCTTTGGAAATATAAAAGCAGGAGAAATATCCACCGATCCTGTGACCATAGGGAAGGAGGGTACCATAGGCCAGGCCAAGGCTAAGATGAGAGAAAATAGGATAGCAAGACTGCCCGTTGTGGATGAAGACGGTACCATGATTGGCTCCGTGGATCTTTCGGGTTTAGTGAAGACATTCCACCCGGACAAGGCTATGAAGGTAGGTGAGAGAAAGGGAGATTCGTTACCCGAGAGAGATTCACCTGTTACAGGAATAATGAACAAAAACCCACTTTCTCTGCCCCACGACACGGATGTAAGGGAACTTGCTAGAAAAATAGACAAGGAAGGGGGTCTTTACGCAGTACTGGTAAAGGATAATGTGCCTGTCGGTATAATAACCCCCAAGGACATAACAGAGATGATTGCATCGAAGAAGGAAAGGGAAGGAGCATACATACAGATCGCTGGGGTTAAAGATCTCGATTCGTTCACAAAGGACAAGATCCTTGATGCAGCAGAGAGGAAGGTAGAAAAAGCAGGAAAGATGTTCAGGGATGTCCAGAGGCTAATACTACATGTAAAAAGACAGAACACAAACGGCGGCGAAGAACAGTACTCAACCAGAGCAAGGATGTTCACCTCAGGTGGCCTGTTTGCAGCAAAACAAGACTGGGAATGGGACATTCTCGAATCTGTTCATGGCTGCCTCAGTAAGCTGGACAAACAGATAACCAAGCACCACGAGAAAAAGATCGAAAGAAGAAGGGGAAAGAAGTAGCCGGGTTCTAGTCTGCACCGAGTTCATCGAAACAGACGTCTCCATCTATGAGACCATCTATGACTTCTATTAAATCACTGGAATCAATCCTCACCTGATCCGTACTGTCTCTGTCTCTTATTGTAACCGTTCCGTCCTCGACTGTATCGTAGTCTACTGTAACGCAGTATGGCACACCTACCTCATCTGCCCTGGCATATCTCTTGCCTATAGATCCTCTCTCATCATACTCCACGTTCAAGGTATTTTTCAGGCCATCGTAGATATCCCTGGCTACGTCGTCAAGACCGTCCTTTGTCATAAGCGGGAAAATTCTACATTTAACGGGAGACAGTCTCGGGTCGAGTGCAAGAAATGTTCTACCGTCCTCTTCGGTGTAAGCATCAACGATAAATACCATAAGGCTTCTGTCCACACCCTGGGAAGGCTCGGAAACGACGTGTGGTATCACGTGTTCACCAAGGTCCTGGTCGTATACACCGAGATTTTTACCAGATGCTTCGGAGTGGCTTCTCAGGTCAAAATCGCCCCTATCTGCATTTCCATAGACCTCATCCCACCCAAATGGAAACTTGTACTCTATATCATAACAGGACCGGGCGTAGTGTGCCATCTCATTTTCCATGTGTTCGCGGAGACGAATTTTCTTCGGATCAACACCAAGCTCTATAAACCAGTTATAGTGCTGATATATCCAGTAGGCAAGCCACTCTGTTTCCATGTAGCCACCACTGACAAGCTCCCGTACGGACATTTTTTCATGACCACGTTCATTTTTCTGGTTCTCTGCAGTAAGTACCTGCATCTCATAATCAAGTATATCCTCGGTCATATAAGGACAGTTGTCCCTTCTATCGGGATGGACAAAGTACTCTATCTCCATCTGTTCAAACTCCCTTGACCTGAAAACAAAGTTCCTAGGGGAGACTTCATTTCTAAAGGCCTTGCCCATCTGTGCTATACCAAAGGGTAGTTTCTGGCGAGATGATTCCTTGATCTGTTTAAAGTTTGCAAATATAAGCTGTGCCGTTTCGGGTCTTAAGTAGGCCCTGTTTTCATCGGACTTGACAGGACCAAGGTTTGTCTCGAACATGAGGTTGAACTCCCTTGCCTCCGTCAGCTCTCCTCCACACCTAGGACATTTCAAATCCTTTTCAGCTATCATCCCATCTATCTCTTTCAGGGACATTTCCTCGGCAGATATCTCGAACCTATCCTCTATCAGATGGTCTGCCCTGAACCTGTTCTTACACTTCTTACAGTCCACAAGGGGATCTGAAAAAGAATCGACATGGCCGGATGCCTTCCATATGTCCGGGCTTGAAATTATTGCACCATCCAGCCCCACCACATCATCTCTTCTCTCTACAAAGTCCTCCCACCACAGGTCCATCATGTTTTTCTTTATCTGAACGCCAACGGGACCGTAGTCCCAGAAACCAGACAGTCCGCCATACATCTCAGAGTTCTTAAAGACTATACCGGCTCTCTTACAAAATGAGGTCAGTTCATCTAAATTCATAACGTCACAACCCTCTATATTACTTGAGATTTAAATTTAAAAGTAACCAAGAGTTTATAGCTTATGAAAATTGACATGCATGTCCATACAAGATTCTCGAAGGACTCGACATCCTCTCTTGAAGACATAGTAGAAACTGCCAGGGCGAGGGGCTTAGATGGACTGGCGATAACCGACCACGACACAGTAGAAGGTGTCAAACAAATGAAGTCACTGGACCACGGCCTCCATATAATACCAGGCATAGAGAAAACCACAGACCGCGGGGAGATACTCGGTCTATTCATAGAGAAAGAGATAGAGTCCGAAGAAGCAGACAAAGTGATCAGAGAAATAAAGACCTGCGGTGGTATCGCAGTGATACCGCACCCATTCGATCCTTTCCGAGGATTCAAAGACTGGAAGGGACTTGATATAGACGGCATAGAGGTCTTCAACAGCAGAAACCTTCTGGGCAGTATGAACAGGAAGGCAGCTTCCTACGCCCAGGACAGAGGTCTTATAAGAACTGCCGGTAGCGATTCACACACCACATGGGAACTGGGAAAGGCCTACGTTGAAGCAGATGCAGAGGACCTGGATGGATTCAGAAAAAAACTCGAGGGCGGTGAAGTTAGTATACATGGCTCGAGGAGCAGTCCTATGTCATACATAGTTGGAAATATGGAAAAAATCAGAAACCTGGTGAGATAAAATGAATGCCACAAAGGAAAAAAATGTGCTAAAGATAGCAGGACTGTTTTTTGTAGGAACTGTACTTTTTTTGGCTGTGTTCAGCCTGGTGGGTTTTGGACAGATAGTCATTACAATATCCCAGATGTATGTTCCTTACTACATGTTAGCTATACTACTCATAATCTCAAGCATACTTGTTTGGGCGCTCAGGTGGAGCCTATTTGTCAAGGTAATACATCCGGAGTCCAATTACTTTGAACTTCTTAAAAACCTACTAGTGGGTCTTGCGATGAACAACATTACACCTGTTTTTAAAATGGGCGGAGAGGCGGCCAGGGTCTATCTTCTTAAGGTGAGGCACGGCATAAGAGGAAGGGAGGGTCTCGCGACTGTAAGCTCCGACCTCACAATAGAGCTCATAGTTGACATACTTCTTGCAATGGTAGCTGTAATACTTCTTATGGTACTACTGAGTCCACCCGTTTGGCTGTATGGAATACTCGTCGTGTTTTTGGTGATGTCCTTTATCATACTCTTTGGGATTGTTGGAATATACACAGGACAGGGGGTAATACACAAGATTATAAACTGGTGCTGTGGAAAAATCAAGAGGCTTGGAAAGTACCGTGAAACCATAATAAACAAGTATGACACCTTCCAGGCCAACTTCCGTAACAGCCTGAGCAACAAGAAGGTGTTTGCCGGCGCAACGACCCTCACAGTTCTAAGAAAGGTCATAACGGTAGTAAAATACTACGTGCTCTTTGCAGCCTTTGGGTATGAGATTGGCATAGTTGCTATACTGATAGCAGTAGGAGTTGGTTACATGCTTATGATGGTTCCAGCAACGCCCGGCAGTCTGGGTATATTCGAAGGTGGTATGGTGTCTGTATTCGTTATACTCGGCGTACCTGCGGGTACTGCAGCTGCTGTTGTGTTTCTGGACCGGCTCATATGGTTCTGGGCTGTAACAGGCATAGGTAGCACCCTGGGTACCTACTACGGTCTTGATATCCTAGGAGGAGAGTTATTCAACAGAAAAAACGGTAAAGATATTTAATTCACTGCGGTGAAGTTTTAGGTGTTGGTATGTACAGACTCACGGACGAAGGAAAAAGATATCTGAAGAACGGGATTCCAGAAAAGAGGCTTGTTGAACTTCTGGACAGAGAGGGAGAGATGGAACTGTCCGAAATTGACAAGAAGATAGAGGACTCCTCTATAGCCGTGAACTGGGCTCTTAAAAACAGGTGGATCGAGATAGATGGTGGAAAGGCTAAACTAAAGAAGGTGCCCAGTAAGTTTGAACTGCAGGAGTCTATACATGCTGTAGACACCGAGAAATCGGTTTCGGACGGCGTAGTTGACAAGATGGTCGAAAGAAATATTGTGGAAGAGGTGAGGGAGGACGTTGTAAAGAAGGCAAGGGACCAACTAAAGGAAGGTGAGATAAACGAACTCACACCCGAGCTCATAAAAACCGGTCTATGGCGGGAAGCAAGGTTCAAGGAATACGATATAAAAAAGACGGGAACCAAGGCTTATCCTGGAAGTAGACATGTTTTATCACACTTTGTACGTAAGATAAGACGCATATTTCTTGAAATGGGGTTCGAGGAGAGAAGTGGGCCCTATGTCGAATCAAGCTTCTGGAACTTCGATGCACTTTTCCAGCCACAGGACCACCCAGCCAGGGACATGCAGGACACATTCTACCTCAAGAACCCCAGTAAAACTGACCTACCCGAAGAAGAAATAGTCGAAGGGGTAAAGGAAGCCCATGAAAAGGGAGTTGGGCAGTCCAGGGGATGGGGATACAAATGGAAGAGGGATGAAGCAAACAAAGCAGTTTTAAGGACGCATACAACTTCTGTGAGCGTCAAGAGCCTCGCCGAAATAGAACCTCCTGCAAAGATATTCACGGTGGATAAGGTATTCCGAAACGAGACTCTGGATTACTCGCATCTGCCTGAGTTCGTCCAGGTAGAGGGAATAGTTGCCGACGAATCAATGAGTTTTGACAACCTGCTCGGATATCTCAGAGAGTTCTACAGGAAGCTTGGGTTTGACAAGGTAAGGTTCAGGCCTGGATACTTTCCTTATACCGAAATGTCTGTGGAGCCGGAGGTATACTTTGAGGAAAAGGACGAGTGGCTTGAGATGGGTGGATCTGGAATATTCAGGTCCGAAGTTACAGAACCACTTGGAATAGAAGTACCGGTCCTAGCATGGGGACTAAGTCTCGAAAGACCTGTGATGTTGAGCCTGGGCATAGATGATATAAGGAACTTTTACTTTGAAAACGATCTCAAACTAATGAAAGAATCGGGGTTTTAGAAATGGCCGTTGTAACATTTGACAGAAGGGAGCTGAAGGAGCTTATAGGCAGAAATGTTTCAGACAAGGAACTGGAGAACAGAGTGCCAATGATGGGATGTGATGTAGAAAACGTGACAGATGATGAACTGGAGGTAGAAATATTTCCAAATAGACCCGATCTGCTTTCCGTAGAAGGGTTCGCAAGGAGCTTAAAGCAGTTCCTTGGCGAAGGCGAAGGAGTTGTGGAATATGGTACAACCGAGGGAGAGCTGGAGGTGAAGGTAGACGGTTCTGTAGAAGACGTAAGGCCTTTTATATCCGCAGGAGTTGTGAGGGGAGTGGATGTAGACGAAGACATACTAAGATCACTCATGCAAGCTCAAGAAAAGATACATACAACCCTCGGAAGAAAGAGGAGGAAGGTTGCAATAGGTATCCACGACCTGGGAGGCGTAGAAGGTCCCTTTACATACAAGGCAGTGGAGCCAGAGGAAATTGAGTTCACGCCCCTGGGTTTCAAGGACAAGGTAAACCTACTCCAGATAAAAGAAAAGCATCCAAAGGGAGAGTATGCAAAAATACTAGAGGGAAAGAAAAGGTGGCCTGTGATAACCGACTCGGAAGGTATGGTTCTGAGCTTTCCTCCTGTGATAAACGGAGTCGCGACAGAGGTCACCGAGGAAACCGAGGATCTATTCATAGATGTAACAGGAACCGACCAGACTGCAGTGGACCAGGCCCTGAACCTCATAACAAGTTTACTTGCAGAAAGGGGAGGAACTATAGAGACCGTCACAGTAGATGGAAACGTAAAGCCGGAGATGTCCCCGGATCGGATTGAAGTCGACAGGGAATACATAAACAGGCTTCTGAACCTGGATCTGAGCGATACAGAAGTGCGTGAAAGCCTGAATAGGATGGGTCTGGACTACTCGGAGGGCACTGCCGTTATACCATGTTACCGCGTGGACGTAATGCATCCAATGGATGTAGTAGAAGACGTTGCTATAGGATATGGATACGAAAACTTCGAACCCAAAATACCGGATGTGCCCGGCATAGGCAGCTCTGATGAACCAGAGGAGTTCGCGGATAGGTTGAGGGATATTATGATGGGCTTTGGATTCCAGGAAGTAATCAACACCGTCCTCACTAACAAAGAAAGACAGTTCACAATGATGGAGGAGGATGAAATGGATGTAGTTGAAACAGAAAACCCCCTCTCTGAAAAACACTGCATATGCAGAAGGAAACTCCTACCAGGCATCCTTGAAGTTTTCAGACAAAATAAACACAGGTCGTATCCCCAAAGAATATTTGAAGTTGGTGACGTGGTTATAACAACTGAAAATGGAGCAGACAATGCCAAAAGGATGTCAGCTGCCATAACAGGTAGAAAGGTAAACTATACGGATATCGCATCTATCCTCGACTTTCTGTTAGAATCGCTGGGGATAGATTATATTTTGAAGGAGGCAGAGGGCGGTAGGTTCATGGATTCCAGAGGTGCTTATGTTCTACATGGAGATAAAGAGATAGGTTCAATCGGGGAGATCAACCCCGAGGTGCTTGAAAACTGGAGTCTTGAAAAGCCTGTTGTTTCGTTGGAACTGGATATAGAAAAAGTGATGGAAAGTGCAGATAGTTCCATACTCTAAGATCTAAAGATCCTGGACAGCCTACTTAGAATTCCGCCCCTTTTGTACTCTATGTTCAGGTCTTCTGACGTTACCTTGGAAGCTAGTTCTCTTAGTGCGTGGCTTGCTGGGGTATGTGGATCGTGGTGAACAACGGGTTTTTTCATTGCAACTGCTTCAGGTACCTTCTTATCATACGGTATCTTACTCAAAACAGGAATTCCATCAAGCATCTCGCTTACCTCCTCTTCGTTGAGCTCCTCCCTTGAACCGGTGTGGTGATTTATCACGGCGCCTATAACATCTACTCCCATGTCCTCTGCAAGGTTCTTTGTCTTCAGTACATCAGTAAGTGAGGGCATGTTTGGTTGTGTGACAAGTATAAGCTCGTCGGAGGCTTCAAGGTTTGATATAGTTTCCTGACCAAGCCCTGCTGGAGTATCCAAGAGAACCATCTCTGTTTCTCCAAAAAGCTCCTGTATGGCAACTGGAAGATATCTCGAGTCGGTGCCCTCCATATCACCTATTCCTAATCCGGAAGGAACGACCTTAACGCCCGACGGATGGACGTACATAGCCTCGGGCATTATTGCATTGTTCTTAAGAACATCGTGTAGTGTAACAGGATAAAGTGGTATTCCAAGGTGCAATGATAGGTTTGGTGTCGTGAGGTTACCGTCTACAAGTGTAACATTCTTTCCTGCCTCTGTTAATATAGCACCTAGATTGGAAACAACTGTGGTCTTTCCAACTCCTCCCTTTCCAGAAGCTACCGACAATACCCTCGACATATTCCCCAGGCTACAGTTTGTTTCTTATAAATTTAAAGGTTTTGTTCTGATGGCGGACGCGGTGGGATTTGAACCCACGACTCCTGGCTTAGAAGGCCAGTGCTCTGTCCAGACTGAGCTACGCGCCCACAGGACTAAAGTTTACCGGGTTAACTTATATATTTACTTCCGGATAACGATAAAGCTTTATAAATACCACTTACAATACCTATGGACGGTAGTATGGAAAAGGACAGAAAGTTTGGCAAGGAAGAGGTCCTGTGTCTCTCGTCAGGCATGGTCCTGCTTCTACTTGTGTTACTGGTTTAGAAACCAACCAAACATTATTTCTTTAATTCTTTTTAATTTTAAACTACAACTGTAAAGGGTCGGATACCATGGATTCTGAAAAGTTCAAGGACATAGAAAAGAAATGGCAGAAAAGATGGGATGAAGCAGGTATATTTGAGGCCGATGCCGACAAGGACAGAGAAAAGTTCTTTCTTGCACACGCATATCCCTATCCATCAGGACCAACTCACCACGGCCATGCCAGAGCATACCTCTTCGACGATGCAATAGCCCGCTACAAAAGGATGAAAGGTTTCAATGTCCTATACCCAATGGGATGGCACTGCACAGGAAACCCTGCCATGATCAAGGCCGAAAAAATCAGGAAAGGGGACAGAGATACAATAGATAAACTCAAGGAAGCGGGTGTTCCCGAGAGGGAGGTCAAAAAGTTGAAGGATCCATACAGATACGTACGTTTCTTCGCCACCGAATCAGATCTGAGCTACAAGAACTGTCTGAAAACGGTAGGCTGCTCGATAGACTGGCGCCGAGAGTTCATGACCATCGACGACACCTACAAGAAGTTCATACAGTGGCAGTACTCCCGTTTAAGGAAACTCGGATACGTCCAACAGAAGGAGTATCCTGTTATCTGGTGTCCCGAGCAGGAGATGCCTCTGGGAGACAACGACGTTGAGGACGAGTCACAGGGCGCAGAGGCAGAGGAATATGTTGCATACAAGTTCATGGTCGAGGAAGACGGAGAGGAAATCTTGCTCCCCGCTGCCACGCTTAGACCAGAGACTATATACGGAGTTACAAATATGTTCCTCAATCCGGGGCTGGACTACGTGGTTGCCGACGTAGGCAACGAAAGATGGCTCCTAAGTCAGGAGGCATACGAGAAGATGGGATACCAGAGAGAGGACGTGTCACTTGTAGAGGAGTTCTCCGTAGAGGACATAATAGGCAAATACTGCAAGAATCCAGTTACAGAAAAGGATATTATAATACTGCCTGCCGATTTTGTCAAGGGCGATTCTGCTACTGGAGTTGTAATGTCAGTTCCTGCCCATGCACCATACGACCACATCGCCATAAAGGAGCTTAAGAAGAGGGAGGATGTTCTAAAGAAGTACAACATAGACACAAAGGATCTGGACTTCGACTACATAAGCCTCATAGATCTCGAAGGATACGGGAAGTATCCTGCGGTAGAAATCGCTGATGAAATGGGGATAGAGGATATGAATGAAGAAAGGCTTGAAGAGGCCACCAAAGAGGTATACCGCAAGGAGTTCCACAAGGGTACCCTGAGTGAAAACACCGGTTACCCTGGAAAGAAGATCGACGAGATCAAGGACAAGGTAAAGGAGGATATGTTGGCGAGAGATTTGGCCGAGATATACTACGATACCAACAAACCAATTGTCTGTAAGTGCGGCGCAATGGGAGTAGTAAAGCTTGTGGACGACCAGTGGTTCCTCAGATACTCTGACCGCGAGTGGAAGGACATTTCACTTGATCTACTGAACCGGGCCACTGTAATACCAGACAAGTACCGCAAGGAGCTGAACTACTATCTTGATGAATGGATGGGCGACAAGCCATGCGCACGGAAAAAGACACTGGGCACAGAACTACCATTTGACAAAAACTGGATGGTCGAACCTCTATCAGACTCGACGGTCTACATGGCATACTATACTATAGCTAAGACCATAAACCAGAAAAAAATAGAAGCAGAGGATCTTGACAGCTCCGTGTTCGACTACGTGTTCTGGGGCAAGGGAGATCCAAAAAAATGTAAAATGGAAGAGGATGTTCTGGGGGAAATGCGTGAGGAGTTTCTCTACTGGTATCCAATAGATATGCGGATAGCAGGAACAGAACATCTTTCCAACCACCTTTCGTTTATGATATTCCACCACGCAGCACTGTTTGATGAAGACAGGTGGCCAAGGGGTATTACAATCCACGGTATGGTACTGGATGAGAATGGAAACAAGGTGTCGGCCTCCAAGGGCAACGGATACAGTATGAAAGAGATTGCAAAGGGAGGGGTGGTGGATGCCATGAGGATTGGGATGTACGCTAAATCCAGTCCATGGGACGATATAAAGTTCGGGAAGAAGGAGGTCGACAGAACCATAGAGAACGTTTCATCCCGGTTCCAGAAGATGGTAAGGTACGTGGACATGGTCAAGGAAGCACCAGAGGGCAAAGAAGACGTGTTTGACCGCTGGATAGTTTCCAAGATGCACAGACATATTAAGAAAACGGAGGATGCCATGGAAAGGCTGGAGCTCATGGAAGCGGTTAACCACTCCTTTTACGGAGCATTCAACGATATCAAGAAATATATAAACAAAAAAGACAGCCCTAACCGCAAGGTACTGGAAGAAGTGATCGGAATATGGATAAGAATACTTGCTCCGTTTGCACCCCATCTATGTGAAGAACTCTGGGAGAAAATAGGCGGCGAAGGTTTTGTATCAGTTGCAGAGTGGCCCCGCTCGGACAGTGATGCCATAGACAGAGTCGCGGAGAAGGAAGTGGAACTTGGAGATATGGTAGAAGATGACATCAGAGAAATCAAGGATATAACCGGCATGGACAGACTGGAACAGATAAGGATAGTGGTCTCGGCAGAGTGGAAATGGAAGATGAGAACTGCAGTTGAGGAGGGTAAGGATCTTTCGGAACTCATGGAGAAGGACATGTTTCGGAGACAGGGTAAAGTAGCAGCCCGTTACTTCCAGGAACTCAAAGAAGAGCACCAAATAGAGGAGCTGATGGACGTCGATGAAGAACTCCAAGCACTGGAAGAAATGAAGGGCCGGTTCGAAGAGACGTTTGGAGCCAAGGTGGTCATAGAAAGAGAGGAGGAAAGCCAGGAGGACAAGGCAGCCAAGGCAAGGCCTGGTAAACCCGCGATAGTTCTCAAGGACTAGGATAAGCTTTTATAAGTTTAGGACCTGTATTCTTGTGTGATAATATGGAGGATGGAGATGTTGTAGTTATAGACTACACCGGAAGGATAAAGGAATCAGGAGAGCTATTTGATACAACTTTGAAGGATGTTGCTGAGGAAGAAGGAGCTGTGAATGAAAACGCAAAATACGAGCCCATAAAGATACTAATAGGCGGAGAAATGGTAGTAGGAGGACTGGAGGAGGCCGTGCGGGATATGGAGGTAGGTGAAAAAAGAAAGATAGAGGTCCCACCCGAAAAAGCATTTGGAGGAAGGGACGGGGATCTCATAAAAACTTTTTCTGAAAGCAAGTTCAAAAACCAGGACATGAACCCGTATCCTGGGATGCGCGTAACCCTTGATGGTCAGGTTGGAAGAATACTGTCCGTAAACTCGGGCCGTGTAAGGGTAGATCTGAACCATCCCCTGTCCGGAAGAACTCTGGACTACGAGGTAGAGGTCAAGGAGAAGGTCGAGGATCCTGAGGAGGAGGTAAAGGCTGTAGTTCAACACTACCTCGGCGAAGAGGTGGAAGTAGAGGTAGAGGACAAAGAGGCAAATGTAACGATACCAGAGGGAATAAACGATGATGTAGTTGATCAACTCAGGAAAAAGGTACTTGCTATCAAAGACTTGGAGGAGGCTGTGTTCGAGGAGGAAGATGTAGATGAACCTGAAAAAGAAGATAAAGAATCTGAGTAGAAAAGAAAAGGCTGTGGTTGCATTCTGGGTAGTTTTTTTTATAATTCTTACATTCCACTCTCTGAGATTTCCACAGAGTGAGCTCGAACAAAACTGTGCAGAGTTTACACGCAAAAATGGATGCTACATGTCCGAGGAAGAGATTGTTGAACTTGAATCAGGCGGAAGGCTGATGGAACTTGTTGAAGGCACTCCCTTTGAAGATCCAAAAGAAGCATGTGGTTGCGTCACATATAACATAACGGATCTCTGATCGGAGATGTGCAAAAACTTTAAATACCTTTAATTCACTTATTTCATGTATAAAGCCGTATGTAGTCTCTAAAAACCAAGAGGCGCTCTCAGAGGCTTTATTTGACTCGTTTGACATCAAATGTATCATTTTTAGCTCAAACGTGGTTTTAAAGGTAAAATAGTGTATGTGGAGGTGAGAAATATGACAGAAGCAAAGGAAATTCAAGGTCAGAACAACCAGATGACCCCACATGAACCAGAGCTGGACCATGAGGTCGACGAGGATCTGAAAGAGATACTCGAATCAAGAAAGGCTGAGATCAAGGTAGCAGGAGTAGGTGGAGCAGGGGGCAATACAATCTCAAGGATGACACAGGTCGGGATTGTGGGCGCAGAATCAATTGCTGTAAACACAGACGCACAGGACCTTCTTTACACCGACGCAGACGAAAAGCTACTGATAGGAAGAGAGATAACCCAAGGACTGGGTGCAGGAGCTGATCCGCAGATAGGTGAAGAGGCCGCAGAAGAGTCGATGCAGGACATAAAGGAAAGACTAGAAGGAAGCGATATGGTCTTTATAACATGTGGTCTCGGTGGAGGTACAGGCACGGGTGCAGCACCGGTTGTAGCCCAGACAGCACAGAAACTCGGAGCTCTGACCGTTGGAATTGTCACTCTTCCTTTCACAATGGAAGGTAAGCAGAGGAGAGCAAACGCCAGAAGAGGCCTCGAAAGGATGGAGAACGAAGTCGACACACTGATAGTCATTCCAAATGATAAGCTACTTGAGATAGTTCCAGATGTTTCAGTCACGACGGCCTTCAAGGTTGCAGACGAAATTCTGGTAAACGCAGTCAAGGGAATTGCAGAGCTTGTAACGAAGCCAGGACTGGTGAACCTAGATTTCGCAGACATAAAGGCAGTTATGAAGAGCGGTGGTCTTGCGATGATAGGAATGGGAGAATCCGACACAGAAAACAGATCACTAGAGGCAGTTGAAAAGGCTCTTACAAACCCTCTTCTCGACGTTGACATAGAAGGTGCAAACGGAGCACTCATAAATGTAACAGGAGGACCAGACAGCACGATCAGTGAAGCACAGGAAATAGTAGAAGCTGTATCAAGAAAACTGGACGACGAAGCAAAGGTGATTTGGGGCTCACAGATAGTCGAGGAGTTAGGAGAAGCAATCAGGACCATGCTCATAGTCACTGGTGTAAAGTCATCTCAGATCTATGGACCAAAGAAGACCTACAGTGAAGAAAAACAGAGAGAGATAGAAAAGATTCTGGGAATCGAATTTGTCGAATAGTCCCTTCCGGTTGTGGGGTGCAACGGGAGGACAACCCCCTATCTATTTATTTTTATCTTTGCTTAACCTATGAGACAATTTTTTAAAGGTTGGGTTGTATTAAGAAATGGAATGATGGATATGTCTATAAAGTCCACACTAAAAAGTTATAGGAGGGTCTTGAAGGTAGCTACAAAGCCTTCAAGGGAGGAGTTTTTACAGACCTCGAAGATAACTGCGATAGGGATAATGGTTGTAGGAGCCATAGGTTTTGCAATATTCCTACTCTTTCACCTACCCGGAGCTTTAGTATGATGAACGTGATAATATGCCTTTACTGACACTCAAAACGACCATAGGAAGGGAGTCCACTGTAATGAAGGATATAAAGGAAAGGATAGGAGCAGGTGGTTATGATATAAGAGCACTTGTACATCCCGGAGAACTGGAAGGCTATGTTATAATCGAAGGAAGCAGCAAGGACGTGAAGAAGGTAGTAAGAGATGTAAGACATGCCAAGGGTATAATATCAGATGACGTCGATATCAAAGATATAAGCCACTTCCTTGAGTCAAGGGAGATAGAGATAGAGGTCGAAAGAGGAGACATAGTCGAAGTAATAGGTGGGCCTTTTAAAGGTGAAAAAGGTAAGGTAACAAGAGTTGATGAAGCAAACTCCGAGGTCACCCTCGAACTCCTCGAGGCGACGGTTCCAATACCTGTGACCGTTGGGGTGGGTTCCGTAAAGATACAGGAAAGCGGTGATTAAAATGGCAGAAATAAATGCTTTAGTTGATGCAGGCGATGTTTCAGCAGGACCTCCATTAGGCCCACAACTAGGTCCGCTTGGAGTTAATATAGGAGAAGTTGTATCAGAGATAAACAAGAAGACACAGGACTTTGAAGGGATGAAGATACCGGTCACGGTAAAGATCGACGATGAAACAAAGAAGTTTGAGATAGAGGTGGGTACACCACCAACGTCAGCTATGATAAAGAGGGAGGCCAAGGTCGATAAGCTTTCTGCACATCCAAAAAGGGAGAAGGTAGCAGATCTCTTCATAGAACAGTGTATAAAGATAGCAAAGTCAAAGATGCCTGACCTAAACTGCACGGAGCTCAAATCTGCAGTAAAACAGGTGGTTGCATCATGTGTATCCTCTGGAATATTGGTTGAGGACAAAGATCCAAAGGAGGTTCTCGAGGAGATAGATAATGGTAAGTATGATGATGAGATAAAGAATGAGAAAACGGAGCTTACAGAGGAGGAGAAGGAAGAAATAAGGAAAAAGAGGGAGGAGTTACAGAAAGAAATGAAGGAAAGAGAAGAGGAGTTCAGGAAGAAGGCAGAGGAGATAATGAAACAGTTGGAGGCAGAGGAAAAAGAACTGGCAGAGGAAGAGAAGCTTTCAAGAAAGGAGAAGGTAAGCCGTATGGAGGCGGAGGACATACCATATGAAATAATAGTGGACTACATACCAGAGGAAGAGGAGGAAGAGGAAGGAGAAGGCGAGGATTAGATTTAAATAGATTAAAGTAGAATTGAACAGACATCCGTTTACTACCGTTGGTTCTGACGGTAGGAGGTGAAATAGATGGACAAGGAAGCAGTTGAAAAGATAGAAAGTATGCTGGAGAACAGCGAAGAAAGGAACTTCATCCAGACAGTGGACCTCATAATTAACCTTGGAGACATTGATTTGAAGGATCCTGAAAACAGATTTTCAACTGATGTTGTACTTCCCAACGGAAGAGGCAAGAAAAGGAATGTATGTGTTATAGCGGATGCAAAGATAACCCAGGCCAAGAAGCTTGATGTAAACGTTATCTCAAAGGACGACCTTGAGGAGCTTGAAGGAAAAAGGGACAAGGCAAAGGAAATAGCAGATAAAAACGACTATTTCTTAGGTGAGGCTCCCCTTATGCCAAAGATAGGTCAGGTGCTTGGTCCTGTCCTGGGTCCAAGAGGTAAGATGCCCAATCCTTTCCCACCCGGTGCAGACCTCAAGAAAGTTTTGGGGAAGAGTCAGAATGCCATAACGATAAAGATCAGAGAAGACAAAACACTACACTTCCCCGTCGGTACTGAAAATATGTCGTCGGAGGAGATCAAGGAAAATGCAGATGCGGTTGTTGAAAAGATAGGTTCAAATCTTCCAAAGGGATCCCAGCAGATAGACTCCGTCTACATAAAACTCACTATGTCCAAGCCTGAGAGGCTGATATGATGATCAGAAAATGGAAAAAGAAGGAGGTAGAGGAACTCAAGGAACTTTTTGAAGAGTACCCAGTTATAGGGGTTACGAGCATGTACAAGATACCAGGACCCCAGCTACAGGATATAAGAAAGGACCTCCACGACAAGGCAAGAATAAGGATGTCAAGAAAGACTCTCATGAAGAGAGCTATAGACTCATCAGATGTAGAAGACCTCGAGGGATTAAAGGAAAGGCTCGTGGGCGAGGCAGCATTTATATTTACTGAGATGAACCCATTTAAGCTATACTCTTACCTACAGGAAAACAAAACATCCGCTCCCGCACAAGCAGGCGATATAGCACCAAACGATATAACAGTACCGGCAGGTGGAACAGGAATAGATCCTGGACCTGCAATAGGAAAGCTACAAAATGCAGGGATAAAAACATCTATAGAAGACGGTGAAATATGTGTTGTCAAAGACAGTAAGGTAGTGGAGGAAGGTGAAGAAATAACACATGACGTAGCAGCTGCTCTTAAAATGCTAGGCCTCAAGCCGATGGAGATTGGTCTGAGCATTAAGTCGGTCTGGGAGGACGGACATATATTCGAACCTGATGATCTCAGAATCGATCTGGACGAGTACAGGGACAAGATTATTTCATCGTACCAGATGGCCATGAACCTGTCGATAAATGCAGAGTACATAACAGATGAAAACATAGCCCTGCTTATCAAAAATGCATGGGCTGAGGCACGATCACTTGCAATACAGAGCGAGTATACAACAGAGGAAACAGTTGAGGAGCTTTTAAGAATAAACGATTCAAAGGTAAAGGGCCTGAAGTCCAAGGTCGATGAACTGGAAACCGAAGTTTCCAAAACCGAAAATTGAATTTCCAGGAGGTGTCAAAAAAATGGAGTACATACAGTCCGCCCTGCTTCTACATTCGGCAGGCAAGGAGATAACAGAGGAAAACGTGACAAAGATCCTAGAAGCGGCAGGAATAGACGTAGAAGATTCTAGGGTAAAGTCCCTTGTAGCAGCACTCGAAGACGTAGACATAGAAGAAGCACTTGAAAGTGCCGCCATGCCAGCAGCAGGAACAGCACCCGCAGCAGCACCAACAGAAGAAGTGGAGGAAGAAGAGGAAGGCGAAGAGGATGAAGAAGAAGATGAAGAGGATGAAGAAGAAGCAGCAGAAGGATTAGGCAGCCTTTTCGGGGATTAAAAACCAGAACGTTTATTTTTCTCTTATTTGTAATTATAGTTGGTTGCTATGGAGAAGTTAGACGAGATAAAGACGCAGATACTCAAGGAAGCGTCTGAGAGTCCTGGGAAGTTTTTTCCTGTCGAAAAGTTCAGAGAAAGAGAGTTTGTAAGGAAGAAGTGTGGTTCCTGTGGAAGATATTTCTGGACGAAGATCGAGGGCAGGGAAAGGTGCGGCGAGGCCGAATGCTCGGGTGGCTACAGCTTCATAGACAACCCCCCAACAGACAGAAGCTTTGACTATACATCGGCCTGGACCGAGTTCAGGGACTTTATGGAAAGGAGGGGCTACACGGGCATAAACAGATATCCTGTTCTGGCCAGGTGGAGGGACGACACCGACTTTGTAAGGGCTTCTATATACGACTTTCAACCACATGTAGTCTCGGGGGAAGTAGAACCACCTGCAAACCCACTGGTTGTACCACAGTTCTGTCTGCGCTTCAACGACATAGACAATGTAGGCATAACAGGTGGACACTACACAGGATTCATAATGACAGGACAGCACTCCTTTGATCCTAAGGACAGCTTTAATCAGGAGAAATATTTTGAGGATATGTTAGACTGGCTTACGGTGGGAATGGGTATAGAGGAAGATCAGATTATTCTCCATGAAGATGCCTGGGCGGGTGGAGGAAACCTCGGAGGTTGTGTTGAATTCTTCGTAGGTGGCATGGAGCTTCTAAACCAGGTGTATATAACCCATAAGATAAGCTCCGGAGGAAAGGGATTTGAAGAGATAGATACCGGTGTTCTTGACATGGGAATGGGACATGAAAGAATAGTATGGATAAGCCAGGGAAGTAAAACATCATATGAAGCAAATATGCCTTACGTCGTAGGTAAGCTATATGATTCTACCGGTATAAAAATAGACAAAGATATGAGAAAGAGGTTTCTACCCTACTCGGGTCTACTAAATGCAGATGAGGTTGATGATCTTGATAGAAAGTGGGAGGAGATAGCAGACAAAATAGGAGAAAACAAGGACACGCTCAGAGAAGAGATAGAGACCGCCGCTGCGCTCTACTCGGTTGTCGATCACACGAGGACACTTCTAGTTGCCTTTGTGGACGGTGCTCTGCCTTCAAACACAGGGGAAAAACATTCTCTCCGTATCATAGCCAGACGTGCCATGGACTTTATAGACAAATATGACTGGAATATCAGATTGGAAGATGTCATGGAGTGGCATGCAGAGGAGCTTCAGGGTCTCTTTCCTGAGATCAAAGAAAACCTTGAGCAGGCCAAGCGGATAATAAGACACGAGGAAAGAAAGTACGAGGAGATGATGGAAAAGGCCGGCGAGATAATAGATAAACTGGATGAGGACGAGGTAGACGAACATAAACTCGTGGAACTGTACGATACACACGGAATATCACCGGAGCTTTTGCGGAGGTCGGGATTGAACATAAGAACCCCACAGAACTTTTATTCTATGGTTTCAGAAAAACACGAAGACAGTGGTAAGAAAAGCTCTGATGATCCGGTTGGATTTGACCTCAAGGATGTTGAAGACACGGAGAAGCTTTACATTAAGGACGAAAAGACCGTCGACTTTGAAGCAAAGGTTCTTGATATTTTGAAGGTGGAAGATGGGAAATACGTAGTTCTGGACCGTACATGTTTCTACCCTACTCAAGGTGGTCAAGTTAATGACACAGGAACTATAAACGGCTCAGAAGTCTTGGATACTATAAACAAAGGCGGTATAATCCTCCATAAAATGAAGGACATAAGTTTCAGCAAAGGAGAAAGAGTCAAAGGACACGTTAACTGGGAAAGAAGGAAACAGCTTATGCAACACCATACTGCTACTCATATTATAAACGGGGCTGCGGCAAAGGTACTTGGTAGCCACGTCTCACAGTCAGGTGCAAGTAAGACGGAGACAAAGGCCAGGTTAGATATAACCCACTATGAAAATCTTACCCGAGAAGAGATGGGCAAGATAGAAAATCTGGCCAGGAGCTGGATAGAGGAAGATCTGGAGGTAAAGAAAACCGTAATGAAAAAATCCGAAGCGGAGAAAAGACATGGGTTCAAGATATACCAGGGTGGCGTTCCGCCTGGTAATGAGCTACGTATAATAGAGATAGGCGAGGGTATAGATGTGGAAGCATGTGGAGGAACCCACGTAGACAGTACGTCGGAGGTAGAAGATCTTGTTCTTATAAGAAGCACCAAGGTACAGGACGGAGTTATAAGGTTGGAGTTCAAATCAGGGGCTGCGGCAAGGGATTACAGAAAGTCCAGGGCAGAGATCCGGGAAAGATTGGGTAAAATGATAGATACAGAAGGATATACATTAGAGGACATCGGTGAAATATTTAACGTATCTCCGGAAGACCTCGTGGATGTTGTAGACAGATTCACACAAGAATGGGAAGAGAAGAGGGATAAGATAAACAAACTCAGAGAGATGTTAGGCACCGAGAAAACCACCCGGAGAGAATTTCCAAATGGTCCCAAAGAGCTCTTCGATGACTGGAAGGAGGAAGACAAAGAGATAGAAAAACTTGAGGGCAAAATCTGCAAAAAGCTTGTGGATGAAATAGTAAATTCCGACCAGGGATTTGTAAAAAAGAAGGTTCCTGTTAAAAACATGGGGAATCTGATAAATACCGCAAGGAGTGTAGTACAAAAAGACAAAAATAAGGCCGTGCTTATACGTGGAGAAAACTCGGTTGTAGCCATGGCCGGTTCCATGTCGGAACATGATATAGAAGAAGAAGTAAGAAAAGAAGCCGAGGTAGTTAAAAAGACAGGAGACATCTTTAAGGGATTCAAGCTCAAGTAGTTAGTCGTACCTTACGATCACATGGTCCCCGTGTTCCAGGCTGTATTCTCTGTACTGATCTATACGGTTCACTGGTATATCCTCCCGTCCTTCTATAAACCTACCCCGCGAAACACTGACTTCGTTGCTCCAGGTTGTATTGCACATATTGTTGTTCTCATAACCCATAAGCTCCGTTCTGGAAAAAGTCTTGTTCATTCCATCAAAAATATGTCCAAGTGTCGTTTCTTCATGTGGAAAGGTAACCATGTTATCATCGTCCATTGATATATTTCCGTGGTCTGTTTCAGCTGTGAATGGCTGGATTTCAACATCCTCGCCACATATCCTAACCTCTAAGAATGCCTGTGCCTGTATACCCGGACCTTCACCTATTTCAGGAAAGGCCATAACTAGAGCATAGGCTACTGCTGACCCCCCAAAGAGGAGTATTACAAAAACTGCAACGGCCTGCTGTTTTGTCAAACCAGACTCCATTATTTTCATGTGATAGCCCCGCCAGGATTCGAACCTGGGCCATGAGGTCCAGAACCTCATATCCTTGGTCAGTTCTGGTCAGAGACCAGTATTTTTGACCGCTAGACTACGGGGCTAAGTTTTCCGGATATAACTTGTTAAAACACACTTTTATAAACTTCAATGTAAAAGTTCTTCTTGTTTCAAGGAGGTGTTAATATGCCGGTAATAGGTGTTAATCTAAGAAAAATTGATTCAGAAAGAGAGGATGACGTAGGTGGAAATCTCAAAGTCAACAACACTCCGAAGATAAAGGAAGTGAAAATGAGAACAGTGGGTAGCCTAGGAAAGGAAGCCCTCTCAATAGACTTCGACTACCTCTGTGAGTACAGCAAGGACGATGAAAAGATAGCAGAGATAGAAATAGGAGGAGAGGTTCTGTTTTTAACAGATGATCCCGAGGGAGTTCTAGAAAACTGGGAGGAAAATAAGGATCTTCCTGATGAGATTGTTGTTCCAGTGATAAACAGCATAATGAGGAAGTCCTTGACTAAGGCAGTGGATATATCTGAATCTCTTCAGATACCCCCGCCAATAAGGTTCCCAAAGGCGAAGAAAAAGGCTGATAGTGCCCGATACATTGGATAAAACCCTCTAAATCTTTTATTTTTACTTTAAATTTATTTAGTACTCTTTTTAGTTGTTTTAAACGCTCTTAGCCCTTTATTTATCATAAAAAGCTCTCATTCCGCCGTGAGTTCTCAGGTCAACTCTCACATTTCCGTGAGTTTTAAAATATTTACTAAATAATATATTTTATAAAATATATTATAATAAAAATCTTATTAAAAAAATACTATATTAAATATATTTCATTAAAAATATTTAAGAAAATAATTTATAAAAAATATTTAAAATATCATCTATCTTTCAGTGCAGTCTTATATATACTTCTCCACTCTTGGGCCAGTTTCTCCAGATGGGACGAGAAAGACTTTGATGGTTTCAGTATCATAAACCACCCTCTACCGGGATCATTTTCAACTGACTCTCTTTCTCTTCGCAGTATTCCGAACTTAACCAGCTTGGGTATAACTACATTGTAGGCGGTAGATGAGGGTATATCTTCCTTTTCTAGAAAATTTGAGAGCATTTCCTTTTCAACACCGTCTGGATTTTTAAGAACAAAATCAACAAGCTTCGTCGCATATTTGTTGCTTCTCTCCTGGTATACCTTTGGGAATATATGGTCCACTACTTCCTCGAGTTCCCAGCGTATATCGCCGTCTATCGAGGACCACTTGCTCCCTTGAACAGATGGAAAGTAAAGGCTTTCTTTACTCTTCAATGTTTCTCCTTTCACAGGAACAGGTTTTTTATTTCCTTTTGGCATAAAAACACCTTATTTTTACTAAACAACATTTTGTTATAAATATAGTTTTTTTGGTAAATAAAGGTTTACAACATAACGTTATTGAGAAAGCAAATCCGTACTGAACCCCCAAGGGAACCAACTAAAATATGGCCCGAAACGCAAAAGGACAACAACCAGTTTATCAAAACGTTGTGTAGTATAATTTACTCGTCTTTTTCCTCTTCTTCTGATTCTTCGTCTTCCTCTGAACTTTCCTCATTTTCCTGTGACTTTCTTCTGAACTTTCTTATCAGGCCTTCGAGATCATGTGCTATTTCCTCCCCATCCTCTGTTAACTCAATCAGTTTGATCCTGCCTTCCTTCGTAAATTCGACCAGCTCGAGTTCCTCAAACTGGTCCAGTACCTTTATGGTATGGGAGTAGGTGCAGTCTATGCCCTTACTTACCTCGGTTGCGTAGTTTGGATTATCGCCTTTTTTCAAAAAAACAAGCATCTCCGCAGGCTTCTCCTGTAAGAACAAATCTTTAAAAATATCCTCGCTGGACACGCATTCACACCTGGATATTAATTAGTTTATGAAGTATTTAAATATTTTATTTAATTCTTTAGAAAGTATATTTTGATTACTATGTTTTATTTAATATTCCTTACAAAAAATATAATATAAAATATGTTTTATGTAATATATTTACTAAAACATTTACTAAAAAATATATTTTATAACAGTATTTTAACCAAATATCTTCTCAAGTGAGAGAGTAGCTGAAACAAAAACAAGCCCGAGGGCTATCGATATTGAAAATCGCTCTAGTCCCATCTCTGGTCTGAGTATTACCCTGCTTGCTTCGGAAGCAACTATGGTAAAACCTAGGAAGAAGGCCGTGTATGTGGAATGTCTCATTATCTTTGATCTGTCGGGAAACACCAGTATGGACCTCCCTACCATGGATACCAGAAAGGCTATGAAAAACAGGTATATGGACCCACCCAAGAAAGCAGCGCTCGACTCTATAAGGTCTGCGGTGGGCTCGCTCTGAACCACGTTATAACCACTGTTAAATGCTATGGCAGCTATGGCTATTGAAACCACATAGAAAAAGAAGGTCACCCTTCTGGCGGTGAAAGATGTCTGTATCTCTTCGTATACCTTACCCACCGGCTCATCCAGATGGAAGCCTCTTATCAAAAGATATATTCCTAGAACCCCCAGGGTAATTCTCCATCCTGTCACGCCAAATATCGAGTAAAATATAAGGAACAGGGCAGGAACACCGAAAAACACACGACCCATTTTTGGATCGGAAACAACCTCCTTGAAGAATTCGTTTACCTGGTAGTACATACCCTCAAGTCTCTCGCTCTGTTTCATTATCACCCTCTTTACTGAGACTATTTCTGCGTGGCTCTGAACTATGGGCAGTATCTGCTCGTCCTCTGTGCCGTCGACCACAATCACAACTCTACCAGCTCCTGTTTCATCCAGAACCTGTTTAAGCTGGTCTGTTAGTTCTTCGTCGCTTTCGACCCCCACATGTGAACGTCCTGTTATGGTAGCCACTTCGGCATAGTCTCTGGAATCATATATCTGAACAGCTTGGAATATGGTATTGGAGTCCGAGTCCTCTGGGTCGGAGAGAGCAAGCGCATTTGCAACCTCAAGATTTTTCTCTCTTCCAACAATAGGACCACTGTAATCTGTCTTCCTTCCTACATCATCGTCTCTATCCACTGCAAGCACAAGAACCTTTTCGGACATATAACATAATAGATTAAGTAAAAATAAAAGAGTAACGCCTTGGATAAATTTTAAATAGTTCCAGACCGCTCTTTCTCTGTGGGTGTAAAAATGGGTGAACTACCATTAGCGCCGGTCGATAGGATTATAAGAAGCCAAGGAGCAAAGAGAGTATCAGAAGAGGCAGCAAGGGAGTTTGCAGAAGTGCTCGAAGAGATTGCAGCTGATCTAGCAGCAGAGTCGGCAGCACTGGCTGACCACGCGGGAAGGAAGACTGTAAAGGCCAGTGATGTTAGGCTTGCAAGCAGAAAAGGCTTCTAAATCTTTTTTTATTTTTGTGATTCTTATGAAGAAAGAGGTTAAGGAGTTAGCCGAAAGGATAGCAGAGAAGGAGGGGAAGGAGGTAGACGAGGTTATAGATACCATAAAGGAGAAGGAAAAGGAGTACAGTGGTCTAATATCCTTTGAGGGGGCTGCCCACATAGTAGCAAAGGACTGTGGGTTGGAACTCATAGACGATGATAGTACTTCCCTTAAGATAGAGAATGTAGTATCGGGGATGAACAGCGCAACCGTTGCTGCCAAGATCGAAAGTATATTCGGTCCCAGGGAGTTCAAGACAGACAAAGGTGAGGGAAAGGTCGCTAATCTTATTCTAAAGGACGAGACAGGAACAATTAGGTTTTCTCTCTGGAACGAAGAGGTGGACAAGCTCATAGAAGAGGAAAAGATAGTGGTCGGGGACACTATAATGATAGAAAACGGTTACGTCACCGAGGACAACAGAGGTCAGCCTGAGATCAGACTCGGAAGGTCGGGTAAGTTAAAGGAAACCGATGTTGAGATCGATGTAGAAATATCACCAGGTGGATCCTCTCCGGATGGGTATACCAGAACTTACATAGAAGATCTTACGCCCGGTGAGAACACAGAGATAAGAGGGACGGTCGTCAACGTATTTGGAGACAGTCCATTTTACAAGAAATGTCCTGAGTGTGATAAAAAGGTTGAAGGAGACAAGTGTGAAGAACACGACGAAGTTCAGGTTAACATGGCACTGTCCATAGTTGTCGACGACGGAACAGACTCAATAAGATCAGTGTTCTTCAGGGACGAGGTCGAAAAACTGCTTGGTATAGACACGGAGGAAGCCTGGGAAATGACGGAGGAGGGAAAGAACATGGATGAATTTGTGGATCTATGTGAGGAACTAATAGGAAACGAAATTATAATCCAGGGGCGTGTAAAGATAAACGACTTTTTCGGTAGACCTGAAGTTATAGCAAATACATCGGAGGAGGTTGATCTGAAGAAGGAAGTGAAGAAAGTACTAAAATCGATGTAAATATTTAAGAACTCAAAAGTAAATCCTTAGTGATCTAATGACAGAAGAAACAAAGTTAGAAGAGTTACCGGGTGTAGGAGAGAAGACTGCAGAGAAGCTCAAGGACGAGGGCTACAAGGACCTGATGTCAATTGCAGCTGCATCTTCTGGAGAGATATGCGGAAAGACCTCTATAGGAGAGGCAACCGCAGAGAAGATAATACATGCCGCACGAAGCGAGCTGGATATGGGCTTCGATACGGCTTCCAAGGTATATGAAAGAAAGGATGATGTTGGAAAAATAAGCATGGGTTCAGAAAAGATAAACGAACTGATAGGAGGAGGTACTGAAACACAGTCTATAACCGAAGTATATGGTGGGTATGGATCAGGAAAGACACAGCTTGCGTTCCAACTCTCGGTTAACGTCCAGAAGGATGAAGATGAGGGAGGACTTAACAAGGGCTGTGTGTTTATAGATACGGAAAACACCTTCAGGCCGGAGAGAATAAAGGAGATAGCGGAGAACGCGGACATGGACCCTGAGGAAGTTCTTGATAACATATTTGTGGCCAGAGCATACAACTCGGACCACCAGATGGTGCTGGCCAATGAAGCAGATGAAATATTAGAAAACAATGACATAGGCCTCGTAATAGTTGACTCCTTGACAGGCCAGTTTAGAGCAGACTACACAGGTAGGGGAAGCCTTGCAGAGAGGCAACAGAAGCTTAACAGACACCTTCACGATCTTCAGAGACTGGCGGAGGTATACAACGTGGCTGTGTTCATATCTAACCAGGTTATGTCAAAGCCTGATGTAATGTTCGGAGATCCAACCGAAGCAATAGGTGGACATATACTACACCACGCAGCAGCCTTTAGAATGTATCTTAGAAAAGGTAAGGGAGATACAAGAATATGCAAACTTGTAGACAGTCCCTATAAACCAGAAGGAGAAGCCCCCTTCAAAATATCTGAAGAGGGTATAATAGACAAGTAGCGGAGGAAAACTTCTTGGAACACTAGATTATGTCTCTCTCCGATACAATTACAAAGTCCCCCACTGAGTTTATAGCTGAAAACGGAATAAGATGTCTTCCACTTTCATCCATTTCTACTTGAAGATCGGTGACGTGCTTCGTTGGTTCGGTTAGAATCAGATTCATAAGCTCTCCTGACTCTGTTATGAAAGAAACGTCTCCGACTGTCCCAAATTTTTTGCCTGCTTCTTCAGAAACTACTACCTTTCCCATAAGTTTTTTTCCTCTAATGTCTGCCATGCTATCACCATTTAGTATTGTTTTTCTCCTTATTTAAAATTTATAGAGCAACCAGAATAAATGCAATTATACCTCCGGAAAGGGTTGCCAAGAGATTTACACCTGACTTAGTAAGGTATCCCCTTCTCTCGAGGGTCGCACCGAGCAAGGAGTCTATATGACAACCAGCAAAGCCTGCCACAAAGACTACAACTGGGTTGATTTGTAACATATAGTACGAAAGTATGGCTATAATCGCCGATCCTGTAGCAGAAAGAAGCGTTCCTAACGGTGATACAGCACCGTTGGTCCCTGGTTCAACCTTTTTCCACGTGGTTATAAGCCGTGATCTGTCGGAAACCACGCCTATCTCTGATGCAAGTGTATCTGCTAGGGCCGTGGATATGGATCCAGCGAAGGCAACAGGACTGCCAACAACTGCAAACACAACGGGTGCGGTTCCGTTTCCCAGAATGTTTACAATGTTCCTTCTTCCGTTTTTAGACTCTTCGGTACCTATACCTCTCTTGTAGTCGAACTTCCACTTTGTACCGCCGTATCCTATGACCAGAAATGACACCAGAAGCAGTATCCAAAGAGGTCCATTGAGGGCCCATATAGTAAGCCCCATTAAAAATGCAAGTATACTCGCCTTGGCAGATAGTACATCTGTCTTCCATGTAACAAATGCCAGTACTGAGCACCCTACAAAAGCATCTATCATTGCATATCAATTAGTTATACTAAGTGTCCACTAATAAATTTTTTGTCTTTGTATCTAAGAAGTAAACGTAGCCTTTGCCTCTCTTATTCCTCTCTAAAATGTCTTCTTTGAGTAATCGTCTCAGTATATTGTTTACAGAGCGAACAGCGTGTTGCTTTGTCTTATAGCTGTCTGTTCCAAGTCTTTCTGCTATTTCTGATGGGAAGAGCTCGTCCTCGTCCGAAAGTATCTTTACTATTTCCCTCTGTTTGTAGGGAAGGTCCTTTAAGAAGTCCTTGCCTCTCATCTGCCTTCCTTCGCTGGTTTCCTCGTCTTCCATGCCTTCCAGACTGCTAATCTCACTTTCACCTTTTTCAAGGGCCAGGTTTATCATCTTATCACACACCTTTAGGATCTCCCGGGGAAAGCCACCTGTCTTCTCATATATCTCCTTCACGCAGTCCTCCGTGAAGGGTCCGAATCCTTCTCCACCCGCGTCTTTTATTCTTCTCTCGATTAGGCTCACTGTCTCTTCTTCACTTAGGGTACTGAGATCTATCTCTGTTGTAATCCTGTTTTTAAGTGTCTCAACGTTTTTCTTTAGCTTCTTATCTATAGAGGGTAGTCCTGCGATTATAAGCTGTATTTCATCAACCTGGTCGGTTATTGTTCTCATCCACTGGAGGACCTTCACGTCGGATTCATGTGCTTCATCCACCATCAGAATAAGGTTTTCCTTTAGTTTTTTGTTGAGGTATTCTGAAAGGTCGTGAATACTCACATTCACGCCGAATATCCTCCGTAACAGGGACGGTTTAAACTTTTCCGTGAATATATCAACTATCTCATCATATTCGGGTGGCTTCGAAAGATAAAGGGTTTCGTGCCTACCTCTGAATTTTTCCTGTATCAAGCGGAGTAATGTGGTTTTTCCTGATCCTGTTGCACCAGAAACCATCGCAAACTTTCTGTCCTCCTGTATGTGGTGCACAAGCTTTCTCAGCTCCATGTCATAACCCACAAATAGATCAGGATCTATTCTAAGTGTAAAAGGATTTTTTTCGATACCTACCTCGTCAAACCACTCCTTTATCTCATCTTCATACTCATTTAACACAAATTTCACATCTCCTTCATTATCTGTAAATTTTTATTAAATGACGCGTGTAACTACCGTGAATATTATGTGAATATTACATTAAGTCCTATGTGTACTTAATATTTAAACGTTTAACTAAACGCAAATTAAACGTGCTATTCACGTGGGTAAATATTTCACATATTACATTCACGTTTACATTCATATGTTCACATGAATGTAACGTTACATATTTAAAATCACGTGAATCATATTAAACGAACGTGAATACCTTGTTAAATTCACGTTACCTCATCATTACATTCACGAAACCTTCATATATGTTTAACATAGGGTTCACGAAGGTTCTCAGAGTAATTTTTTCCCGGTTTTGCAGTTTTTTTCTTAGGATCATCGGTCAAATCGGACCACAGGTCACTTTTTTTCGTTAGAGTGGGGGAAATACATGGATATAGCCACACAGTGACCAATAAACGGCATGAAAATGTGAGAGATTGGGGTATATTTACATGGGCTGTAGGGGGTACTGAGGACGTTAATTTAACGCCCGACGCAAGAAATAGGTCAGAATGTGAGAGTTTCGGAGTAATAAACCACCAGGTGACCGGTAGAATAAACAAAAAATGTGAGAATAGGGCATAATTAGCCCATAAACCGCACAATGTGAGAGTTGATTACCAAATAACTATGGATATATGTGAGGAAAAAGGTCAAATGTGAGTTTTAACTTACATGTGAGAACTCTCATTCTTCTGTGAGAATATTTCTCGTTTTGAGAAAATACTCCAAAGGTTTCCCAGAACTCAGCTGTTTTTTTACACCTTCTCTGAGTTTTATAAGCCTTATTCCAAAATATCTACCCTCTGAGTCCTTTGCTCCCTTTGATTCGACTAATGAATCTATAACTTCATTTATATAGTAATGAACGGTGGATACAGGCAAAGAAGACTCTCTAGAGATCTTCCTAAGCCAAATGCCATCTGGATATTTCCTTAAAGTGTTAACAAGCCTCTCTAGCTTGTCTAAGTCTGGACCGTTTTTACCTTTGTTGTCTGTCATGAATTACCACTGAACACCGTTCAACACGTCTTAGGTTAGTTTATCTTCGGACTTATTTAAACTATGTATTTTTAAAAAAATCACATAAAATATACACAAGAACAGTATGAGATGCTTTATTGGAACCAAATTGGAACAGAAGGTCGTTGAGAAGGCTTCACGTTTCCGTGATGAACTGGGGGACATAGAAGCAGACACAAAGACGGTCAGGGACGAAAACCTCCACCTCACAGTGAAGTTTCTAGGAGAGATCGACGAAAGCAGGATAGGACAGGTGGACTCGGTCCAGAAAGCGGTCGAGGATGTAGATCCCTTTGAACTGGAGATCGAGGGCACTGGTGCATTTCCATCAATGGATTACATAAGAGTAGTGTGGATAGGAACAGGGAAAGGGAGTGAGAGGTTCAGGGAGATTATTTCAAATGCAGAGAGGACCCTTGTAAATGAAGGTTTCCCCGAGAACAAGAACGATCCAGTTCCACATGCAACAGTCTGTAGGGTAAGCAGCGGCAGGAATAAAGATGCCATAAGAAGGACTATAGAGAAATGGAACAAAAGATCCTTTGGGAAAATGGTTGTGGATAGGGTATCGCTTTTTGAAAGTAAACTGACACCCACAGGTCCGGTTTATACAAAAATAAAGGATTATCTGTTATGAAGGACGAAAAAATTTACAGGATATCACTGTTGGTTTCCCTGCTCGGTCTGGTTGCCCTGTTTGTATTTGCACACATATCCTCACCAGAGAGCGTGGACCTGGAAGAGCTGGGACATGGGGACATAGGAGATAGAGTAAAGATAGAAGGCACGGTTGGTTCCGTCCACGTGTCCGAAGGGGGCCATCTTTTCTTTCACGTGAAGGAAGGTAACGGTAAGATCGATGTAGTTCTCTTTGAGGACGATCTTATCTCAATGGACCTCGAACCAGATGAACTGGAGGATGGAGACAAAGCTGTTGTTATCGGAGATATCGAACTCTATAGGGGTGATATACAGATACAACCCGTAGAAATAAGACTGGATTAGTTCTAGTCCCTGTTGTCCCTCATGGCCTCCTTAACGCCGCCCTTCCTCTTGTAAAGTATCGACTTTCCGTCCCTCTTTTCCTTCACCAAACTCATCTTTTTGAGTTCGGAGACCTTCCTGCTAACATACTCCTGTCTGTAGTTCATTATCCTTGCCAGGTTCTTTGTGGTCATCCAGCTACCAAGAAGATCCAGGATCCTTTTATGTACATCCTTTAGCTCGGACTTGCTTGTATTCCCTGTTATAACCTTATCGAGCTTGTCCTCCATCCGGTTCATCTTCTTGTCGAGGCTGTTGAGCTTAGTGTGTATCTCATCCAGCTTATCGGTCTTGATATCGACTGTTTCGACTATCTTCCTGACTACACCTGTCTCAAGCTTCTCTGCCTCACTGACGGTATTTTCCGACATACAAGTAGTTATTCTACGTCTATCTTTTTAAGTTTTGAAGGTCCGTGAAAATATTTATTCGGCGGAACTTATTCAGAGTCTATGGCCGATGAACGTGTTAAACTCCTTTTGGGAAGTTCGTATGAGAATGCAGACATATACTACTCCACCAAATTCAGAAGCTCCAGCCGTCTTGTCTACGTAGAAACGGACAGCGAGAAAATTCTGGTAACCAATAGCATGGAGAAGGAAAGAGCAGAAAGGAATGGGACGGTGGACAGGGTCCTTTCGTTTGATGACCTCACCGAAGGGGACTACCAAAACGGGTACAGAAGAATAGCCGATGCCATAAGATCATTGCTGAAGAGGTACGCAGGTGGTTGCAGCAGGATTTCAGTCGAAGGAACCTTTCCAGTAGGTATATACAAAGAACTGCAGGACGAACTTGATTTAAGTATCGAGGAGTCCTTCTTCGCCGAAAAAAGAGCTGTGAAGAATCATGAGGAGGTTAAGATGGTGGAAGGAGCACAGTTAGCAGCGATCTCCTCGATAAAAAAGATTCGGGAAGTGCTCGAGAAGTGTGATACCGTCGGTGAAGAACTCATACTGGATGGGGATGTATTAACACAGGGAATGCTCAGGAAGGAGGTACTGAAGGACCTTGCTGCGTCGAACTGCAGCTGCGAAGGTCTGATAGTATCGTCAGGTGAGGAAAGCGCCTTCCCACATGAAACAGGGACCACTGAAAAGAAGGTGAGGCCCGGTGAACCACTGATAGTGGATGTTTTTCCAATGGACAACGGAAACATGTACCACGGAGACATGACAAGGACATTCGTCGTGGGAGAGGCATCCGAGGAGATTAGGAATATGTACAGAGCAGTTCTGGACGCACAAAGAGGAGCAGAGAGACTTTTAAAGCCGGGAAAGAAAGCGTCAGAAATCGACGATGAGGTATGTAGGATTTTCGAGGAAAGGGGCTACACCACAAGGCGCAATAAATCCGACGGGGCCAAATTCAAGCACTCGACAGGCCACGGTATTGGTCTAGAGGTACATGAAAAGCCGAGTATAGGAAAGGGATCCGACTACGTGTTAAGAGAGGGCAACGTGGTGACTTTAGAACCAGGCCTTTACAGCTGCAGGTGGGGTGGAGTAAGGGTGGAGGATGTGTTCGTTATAACAAAGGATGGGAGCAGAAGACTGGGGAAAATGAAGAGGGACATGTTGATCTAGGCTATGTTTTCTATCTGAGAAATCCCTTCTTTGGTTACTATGTTCTTTATCTTGGCCCGGAGTGAGTTATTAGGCACTACACCAAACCTCTCTAGATATACATTCAGCTTTCTTGCTATCTTGATGCCCTCGCTGTCGAAGTCTGTAAGCACCAGTACACTGTCGTAACTCTTGGATATCTCAAGGGCTACCTTGTAAAGAGGCCTTCCTTTTAGAGAAAAAACACGTTCTGCGCCCATCTTCTCCAGTACATCCACATCAGACCTTCCTTCAACTATAACCGGGGTTTCTAACCCACTGAAAATTTCCTTGAGCTCTTCCATAGAAACCACTGTATGGATATTTGACCCGCCCATAACATCCTGATACATATTATCCGTATGGAAAGTTCCTCAGGACTGATCGGGGCGGGCCTTGGATTTACTTTAGAACTAATCTATAAAAACCTTACTTTATCGTTGGGAGCATGTCGAAATAGCCTTTCAGTCCGTCCCTCAGTTTCCTCATGTACTCGTTGGCGTCGTTTATGAATACCTGTTTCACGTCTCCGTATATAACCTTCTCATAGAAGGCCCTGAAGGCGTGCCATAGTATGGACTTCTGAAGCCAGTTCTGCTGTGGATAGTCCGTCCTGACCCGACCGCTTCCACTTATCTCTATATCTCCAACGTAGTCGTACTCATCGCTCTTGGCGGGTCTCATCTCGATGTAGACCTTGACCTTTATGTAGACGTGGCTGTACTCGTCCTTTGGTTCACGTGCACGTATCTCAGAAAATATCATCTCCGTTTCTCCACTTATCTCGTGCTCGTACTGGTTCTCGGAGATGTCGTCTATGTCTATATCACAGTCGAACCTCAGGATACGTATTACTTCGTTGTATGCCTCCTGTGGATTGGGTACGCTCTTGGCATTGATCTGTAGATCGACGTCAGAAAAGTCATCGATCCTTAGCTTCTGTGGCATCCTATCTATCTCCTATTTGCGGATTAAACTATAAAAAACTCACCCGATAGTATTCAAACGATGCACAACTATAAACGAGGTTACAACTTTGAACTCAGGGTCAGGGACAAGTTCAGAGAGTTTGGATACAGTGCAGAGAGGAAGGCAGCTTCGGCGCCGTATGATTTGCTTGTCATGAAGGACGGCCGTGTGGTTTTCGTTATAGACGCTAAAAAAACAGGTCAGAGGAACAAGGACCACATCTATGTGAGCAAGGACAGTATAAGGAGTGTAAAGGAGGAGGCCGAGCGGCTTGGAACCAGTCCCCTCATAATCTATGGTTTCTACAGGACACCTCTGTATGTAGAGCCGGCGGAGGATCTGTTAGAGAGAGAAGGAAAACACGTTAGGCTGGAGGGTGAGGTCAAGCTGGAGAACTTTCTTGATAACTACTAACCACGTATCTGGTTCCACCACGGGTACTGCCAGGACCTGAGCTTTCTTGTCTCCTTCCGATCCTTAAAAAGTCCGTATATCAGTGAAAGCACTGAAAGAACTATACAGACAAACAGGAAAACGCCGCTAAATATGTTCATGGTCGTGAAAAACACATTAAGTCCTAGGAGGAGGAACAGTACCGAGAAAAATAGGTTCTTTTCTACCATACAATCACACGAAGTTTTCCATCAGTTTATTACGTATATCATCTATATCGGGTGAGTTAGATATGGCCAGGGGCACGTCCTCTGCCTCGGCTATCCTTCCCGCAAGCTTGTCTGCCTCGACCATATTACCGTGTAGCACGACCAGGCCGGGCTTTAGGTTCGTAACCTTTATCGCGACCATCGGGCTTCTTCCCGTTCTGACCTTTGTAAATATAAGTGCCCTCTCGGTAGTCAGTCCGTACAGCCTAACAAGCTCCGAGGGTGAAAGCTCAACTATTGCCTTGAGGGAGTCTATTATAGAGTATCCGTATATTTCCTTGTTTCTCATATCCTTCTTGGCAACCAGCTCACCACCACATTTGTCCACAAAGTCTCCTATCTTAACACCCTTCGAGAACTCCTTTATGTCGAGTATAGTATCTGATACTATATCGCCGGGCCTGAACTCCGAAAACTTCTTTATTATCTCCGAGCCTCTCTCCTCGTCTACATCCACAAGCCCTGTCACTATCTTTTCTATCATCTTTATGCCTGGGCTTGATCTCCTACCGAGCTCGTAGTCGGATATAACCGAGGGCATAACACCTATCTTATCTGCTAGCTTTCTCTGAGAAATCTCGAATATGCTTCTCCACTTCTTTATGGTCTTCCCGGGATCGTCCGAAAGAACTATCTCTCCTGATATCTTCTTTTTGAGCCTCTGTTTGAGAATGTCCTTTCCATCCTCAAATGGATTGTTTTCTGAGCCCATAATCCCTGTTTACTTTTTTAAAGAAAGCTATTTAAGTCTTCATCAATGGTCTGAGGGTACGGACGATGTTCGACGTAGTTCCTTTCCTACTGCTTGGTTCTGTAGTTGGTATAGCCACTGGTCTAATACCAGGATTCCACCCAAACCTTATAGCCACGTTGGCTGCAAGCTACGCGTTTTTCACACCAGTCAAGTCATCTGTATTTCTTGTTTCTGCTGGAGTGACAAACACATTTGTAAACTTTATCCCTGCCGTATATCTCGGAGCTCCATCGGCCTCGACAGCACTTTCCGTTCTTCCTGGCCATAAGATGCTCATGGAAGGCAGAGGATACGAGGCCATACGTCTCACTGTGGTTGGTGGTCTTATATCGGTGGCCATAGTCGTTGCTATTTTTCCGGTGTTCGTCCTCGGGATAGATCCGGTGTATAGCTTTCTTTCTTCCTATATGCCCCTGGTGCTTCTATCTGTAGTTGCATACATGGTATGGAAGGACAGGCGCCTAGACTCGGTGGGCTTTTTTGTCCTTTCGGGTCTGCTTGGCTACGTGGTCCTCGAACACAACATAGTAGGTACCCAGCACGATCTGTTTCCCCTTCTTTCTGGACTCTTCGGTATTCCAATGCTAATACACTCTTTCAGAAAGAAGCCCAGTATACCCACAGAAGACAGATCCATAGAACATATAGACAGGCGGGAGGCTATCCGTGAAGGCACACTCGGTTCATTGGCAGGGGTGGTCGTGGGACTTCTTCCTGGTATAGGCTCGGCACAGGCCACATACCTGGTAAGGGAACTGGAGGATGATGAGAGTGACAGGGGCTTTATGCTTGCCCTGGGCGGAGTCAACACATCAAACATACTTGTTTCACTCCTTGCTATATATCTCATAGGAAGGGGAAGGAGCGGGGTAGCTGTTTCCGTTCAGAATATAATGGACAGTATAACCCTCAACCACTCAGTTTTGTTCATAATCGTGGGTATTGTTGCAGCAGGCATAGGAGCCTACGCTACACTGAAACTTGCTAGAAGCAGCCTTGTTCTTTTCAGAAAGGCCGACTACAGTAGTCTGTGTCTGGGTGTAATAGTCTTCATACTGCTTGCATCCCTCGTTCTTACCGGAACAATGGGCCTTGTGGTTGCACTGGTTGCCACGTCCATAGGATTTTCATGTCTACTGTCCGGATCAAGAAGAAGCTATCTCATGGGATCTATACTGTTTCCCATAATAATCTTTATGCTGTAGGAGACTTAGTCCTCCATATTTACCTTCTTTCCTATAGAACCGTTTCCAACACAGTATACGTCCCCACCACACGAGCAGCGGCCTTTGAGTGGTACTCTCCTGAAACTCTTACCACAGTCCTTGCACTCAAAACCGTTTAGCTCGTCGACTGTGGTGTCTCTCGGGTTCTTGCTTACTGATACATCCCTGTCCCTGTTTACGGAGTTGCCGTTGAGTATTTCATCCATGGTCGCCTGTCTGCCGTCGCCCAAAAGCTCCTGTTTGTCTACTCCTATAACGTTGAATATCCTCTCCAGAGGAGGAAGAAGCTGTGAGTTTATATAGTATTCAGAGTCTACCTCGAGGTCGTTTTCCCTTATGTAGTCGGGGTGCTCGACCCTCTTCGATATCATCTGGTTTCCTTTTATTATGATATACGGTATCCTCAGGCCGGGTGACGGTGGATTTGATGGATTTCTTCTTTTCATCTTCTTTGCCAGTTCTATGTGCGGAAGAACGCCATCGTAGTTTTCAAGTTTCTTTGTTATGGACTTGACTACCGCCAGTTCCTCCAGTGGGATCTCGTTCCTGGAAAGCTTCCCGGCTATGTCCTGGACATGCTTTATGGCCTTGTTTATGTCACCCTCTTTGAGTATTATGTCTATAACCTCCTCCATCGTGTCTGAAACTATCGACGGCCAGTCCCTACGTACCGTCTCTATCCCCTTCATATCTATCTTATCCTCCCAGCCATCGCTGCCCTTCTCAAAGGCCCAGCCTGCGTACCTTTTCTTTGTTAAAATTAGGAATGACCTGTATATCTTCTCCGGCTCCAGTATCAGACGGCCGGGTAGTTCATCGGTTATGAACTTGGAAAGCTTCTCTGATATCTCCTGGGCGTCGTCCAGATTCTTTGTGCCTGAATCTATCATCACAGAGTCCGTGTCGCCATAGACCGTTCTGTATCCGTGTTCGTCCTTTATCATATCCCTGGTCCTCTCTATGGTCTCCCTGCCCCAGGCCGTTATGGCGTTGGCTATCTCAAGCCTGTAAAGCCTCGTCCTGTAGTAACCTGTGTATCCGTAGAAGCTGTTTGTCATTATCTTTACAGCCAGCTGTTTTGCGTCCAGCCTGTTGTACTCCTCCTCCTTGCCACTTTCCTTGGCCTTGCCCATCTCCTTCTTGACCTCCGACCTGGCATCTATGAGGTCCTCGACCGTCTTTGCAAGTATACCCTTTCTGACACTCCTCTTGACGAAGTAGCCTCCCGATGGGGCTTCATGTACATCCTCTTCAGTTAGGCCATGGTCCTCTGGTTCTCCGTCGAGAAGCGCGGTGGGACATATGTTGTATGTACTCATTATAGACGGGTAAAGTGACTTGAAGTCCAGCACTGCTATACATGATTCGGTATGGAGTCCCTTGTCGGGTTCAAGCACCAGGCCTCCTTTCAGCGCCGCCTTCTTCCGCCTTTCGTTCCGCCTTTCCATCTCCTTGCCCGTTGGTTTTTCTGGAAATACGAAGTCTCTCTGTTTGAACTCGTAGAGAAGCATGTTACTTACACGCTGGGTCTGGCCTCCGAAACAGTCGCTGAGAACAAGTCTGGATGTTTTTGCAAGTTCAAAGAACTTGTCGAGAAGCCCCTTCTCTGTGAGAAGTCTGAGAGCAAGCTCGGCGTCCTTTTCACAGTAGTTCACAAACTCCTGGAGCTTTTTCCCCTTTGAGTTCCAGAGCTCCTTCATCTCCTCGTACTCCACGTCATCCTTTCCTTCACCCAGAAGCTCCTTTGATACGGTGTCCAGATCGTACCTCATCATCCTGTGATACACGTCGTTTTTCAGTATGATATAGGGATCCGCCACCACCCTGCCGACTATCTTAACATCTGTATTGTTTCCGTACTTGTTACAGTATACGTTCTTTTCACACCTTCCAAAATTCTTGTCCATGTTGTGTTTTTCGAGCCTCTTTATGAGATATGACAGGTCGAAGTCCTCTACATTGTATCCTGTTATGACATCAGGGTCATAGTCACGGATTATTCCAAGAAACTCCTCCAACATCTCCTCCTCGTTTGCAAAATGTTTTCCGGTCGTGTTCCCGGGTTTGGCTACAAGGACAAGGTTTTTCTGTCCCTTGAACTCAGGTGTAAAGGAGCATGATATAAGAACTATGGGGTCCTTATCTGGATCCACCATCCTGCCGTCCTCCTGTGCTATACACTCTATGTCGAAGGAAAGATATTTCAGATCAACGTTCTTCTTTATGTCTATGGGCTTTACGCTCTCGGCCTCTATAGCCTTGCAGTCAACTACATCAGTGTCCACGTAGTTCCCTTCCACCTCAACCCAGTGCATGCCACCTGACTTGTGGTCTATGAGGTACCTGTATTTGTACAGTATGTCTGTTTCGTAAAGCTCCTTAACAGGCCCCTTGTCCCTGAGATACTCCCTCATTTTACGGACGTTCCTGGGGTTTCTCAGTATTATCTTGAGGAGATTTTTCTTGTCGGGGTCGTATGAAAGTGGAAGGTACCTTTTGACCTCCTCTATCTTCTCGACTGCGCCGCCGTACTCCTCGTCTATAAGCTCGACTATCTCATCCTCGGATCCTTCTTCGTCCTCGGGTAAACAGTAGAAATATGGTCTGAAGTTGTTGTCAAGTACGCATACTGTTTCTCCGTCCTCGGTCTTCCCGAAAAGTCTCACCACAGGATGGCTGTTTACCAGCTTGTAGTCGACGTCAAGTATCTGAACCTTCATACTATCAACATTTATTCTCCACTAATAAAATACATTTATAGACCCAGATGGTTATGAAGGAGTGTACAACTCCCACTGTATTTCTATAGTTCAACTTCATCTATCTCCCTTGTTTTTAGGTTGACCGTGAATGCCCTGTCCTCTGTAGTTGAAAGAAGGGTGACTCCCTTGTAGTTGGCCTTTGTACTATCCTCACCTGAAACGTGGACTATATCAGGCACCTCTCTGATCAGATATCTGTCGTTGAGTGAGTGCATCTCCACTGGATCCAGATGTCTCTTCTTGAGGAGCGCTATCATGGCCTGGGTTCTCTCGAGGCCCATCGTCTTCTGGGCCTTATCAACAGACGAGCCGTCGTGTACAAGTATAACCATGTTACCCAGTCTACACCTGACTGGATCTATATCTGAGAGTTCACCTGGTTCGTCGGAAATAAAGACGGCTCCGAGGTCCTGGTCGTCAGGTTCCTCCACTGAAAATATATAATCCACTCCTTCCTTCTTTACAAAGTCCTTGACCCTTTCATCTACCTTAGTAACGAAGAGCGCGGTCTTTTCATCATCCAGTGCCCTGACTTCCTTTCCTAGAGGAACATCAGGGAATATTATCTTACTTGGACTCATGACAACACCGTCGTTCTTTATCACCTTACCCTTTACACCTATGACCTCGTCCTCGACAAAGCTCTGGTTGGTCTTAAGTACAAGTTCGCCTGTTTTGTCCTCGATGACCACGTCATCACCAACGTCCCTGACCATACCTATTATACATGTTTCTCCTGATGTTATGTTGTTTATAGATGATATCTCCTCGCCTTCAAGCCTCTCCTTTATCTCACCTTTCAAGAACTCGAACCTATCAAGATAGAACTCTGTGAACTCAGAGACGTGTAACTCCTTCTTTTCCTGATAATCGGTCTCTATTATCTCAGGCTTAAGGGCCTTCAACTCTGTTATATTTTCCTTTTTGATAACAAGTTCCTCCGCCTCCATGAGACTCTCTTTTTCTTTATCGTTGAGTCTAGATACGTCCTCCACAACTTCGGGGCTGAGTAGCTTTCCCTTCTTAAGAAAATCTTCAACGGTGCTCATCAAAACCATTCATTGTTTGTTATAAACTCTCCTAGTTTTTCTTTGGGAATTATAGCTTCCTTCATACCTTCATTTTCCTTAATGAAGGATATCTTTACCTTCATGGTCCCCCTGTCGTCCCACTCCTTTACCACAAACTTTTTCATAATCAACCAAAATAGTACCTTTCCTTTAGAAGGTTCTTAACCTGGTTTTTCACGTTTGTTGAGACTGCAGGTTTTATCAACCTGGTTCTACCGTATCTACCCTTTGATGTGACATTGGCCTGTATTATTCCAAGCATGTCTAGCTCGGAGATAAGATCGGATACACGTCTCTGTGTCAGTGGTTCAAGGCCTGAACTACGGCACACCTTTTCGTAAAGAGAGTGAACCTCTCCGGTCTGTACCATATCGTCCCGCTCCTCAAAGAGGTTTATTATAGACCACAGAACCGCCTGTGACTGTCTGGGTTGGCTTTCTACAACCTCAATCACCTTGTTCCTGTCTATCTCATTCTCGGCCATATCAACATGTTCCGGTCTGACCTTTTCTGAGTCAGAACGTTCAGCAAGCTCGCCTGAAACCCTCAGTAGATCTATAGCCCTCCTTGCATCACCGTGTTCCTGGGCAGCCAGTGCTGCACACTTTGTAACAACACCTTGTTCTATACTCTCTTCACAGAAGGCCTCTTCTGCCCTGTTCTGTAGTATATCCTTCAACTGTGATGCATTGTAGGGACTGAAAAGTATCTCCTCCTCAGAAAGGCTTGACTTGACCCTGGGATCAAGATCCTTCGTGAAGGATAGATTGTTTGAGATACCAACGAGGCTGAGCTTAGATCTCTCCAACTCTTCATTTATCCTTGTAAGGTTGTAAAGAAACTCATCACCTGTCTTCTCAACAAGTGAGTCTATCTCATCAAGTATGAGTATAAGTATCCTTTTTTTCTCATCGAGAACTCCGAAAAATCTCTCATAGACCTCCTCCGTTGGTAGTCCTGTAGAAGGAACATCACGGCCGAACTTTCTTGTGAGCTGTGCTATGAGTCTGTACTCTGTGTCTGCAATCTTCCTGAGCTTACAGTTCAGATATACTATCTTAACCTCGGTTCCGTTTTCCTCCCCCTTCTCCTTGAGTCGGTTCGTTATATGTTTTATAACCGCACTCTTACCTGTCCCTGTCTTACCGTATACGAAAAGGTTCGATGGCCTGTGTCCCTTGAGAGAAGGTGCGAGTAAGGAGGCCACAGATCTGACTTCCTCATTCCTATGGGGAAGATCATTTGGATTATAGTTGGTTGAAAGAACATCCTTGTTTTGAAAGATACTCTCCTTGTTTATGAACTCATCGAAAATCGAATCAAGTGATTGTTGCTGCATGGTAAACACCCCACTGCGTCCCCAAACACCCCAAACCGGGAACGAAGTTAGTGGAATGAAATAGTTCTAGTTTATATAAAAAGCTATTTGCACGTGAAACGAAGGGGTGTGTCATATGAATACCAGATACCCCCTTATTTCCAATGGAGAACCCAATTTCACTGGATTTCGGTTTTACCACCTTAACGTGGTTCAAAATTACACCCCCTTATTTCACGTGGAGATAAAAATGAATGAAAATGAAAGAAAATAGTGGCATCTGACCCTCACACACCATGATTTCGGGTGGAAAAAACCCTGTATGTATGTATGTATTAAAGCATATAACAATGTTATAACAAAGGAAAAATGTGTACACACCTGTCGATTTTACTTTCCACAAGAAATGAGGGTGTAAGGTATAGTTAACTGATATCTTTATTTTTTACTGGTTTTTTTATGTAGTGCCTAAATCAAAACATCTACCTTAATCTTAAATCCATGTAGTGCCTAATAATGTATATGGCCTTTATCAGAGAGAAGGAGATAAACGGAAGACGTTATCTCTACCTCGTTAAGAGTATAAGGGACGGTGAGTCCGTTAGACAGAAAGTACTGAAGTATATAGGACCCGTTGGTGATTTCTCCGAGGAAGATTTAAGGAAGATCAAGGAAGGATATGGTTTCTAATCTACTCCCCATTGAACCCGAAGGACAGATCATTGTACTCCTCTATGTCGTATGCATATATACCGTCTTCATGCCATAGGACAAACTCCTCTGCACCCAGATCCAGTGTCATCTTACTGCATATAGTACAGTAGGGCTTTCCTGATCTTTTGATTTCACCCTCATCATCTATCCTTGTAAAGTAAAGAACAGAACCCTCGATATCACCTTCATTTTTCAGAGAGTTGAACAAAGCTCTCTGTTCTGCGTGTATACAACATGTCTTGTCGGTTACCTTTCTATTGTACAGCTCTTTTTCATTGGAACACCTTCTCTGGGTTTCCAGATCTCCAGGTGGTGAGTTATACCCCTGTCCTATTATTTCATTCTCTTTAACGACAACGGAGCCACATCTACTTCTCTGGCAGGTTGAACCTTCAGCTACTTCGGCCGCCTTCTTCAGAAACTTCTCGGCTTCATCTCTCTCTGAACCTTCAATATATCCCATAGTAAAACCCCATTATGTAAAGATAACCATTCCTTATCTCTAAACCTCCATTCACATACGACCCTTGATGCCTTTCTTTCCAATTTTTTTAAGCTTTTAATACCCTGAACACGAAAGGGATAAACCATGATGCCGAACCTAGATCCATCCAAGATACAGAAGATGATGAAGAAGATGGGGATGCAGACAGAGGAAATAGATGCCGTGGAAGTTGAGATCAGAACCAAGGACGGTAAACTTCTGATAAAGGACCCTTCTGTTATGAAGATAAACATGCAGGGTAAGGAGATGCTCCAGGTCGAAGGAGACATCACAGAGCTGGATTCAGAGGAAACGGACGAGACGTTCGAGTTTACCGACGAGGATGTTGACGCGGTGGTGCAGCAGACAGGTGCCACAAAGGAGGAAGCGAGGAAGGCCCTTGAGGAAGAAGGCGATCTCGCCATGGCAGTTATGAAGTTAACTGATTAGTTCACACCACTTCATTTGTAGAAACTACCTCGGTCTTTTGAGTAACGCACCTTCACTTTAATGTTACTTCCTTCATTTTCTCCTTAACGTACTCTCATTTTACATATTTCCCCGTCATAGCAGTTGTCATTCCTCAACAACCGAGTTGGTTTTAACATACATCAAAAGAACTACAGAAAGACCCGCGAAACCGGAGACCAGTATTCCAAGGTTGGAAAGTAGCGTTTCTCCAGGTGTTATGTTATCCACAGGTAACCTCAGTGCACCGAGCATCAGTCCTATCATGAATGAGAGCGTGTACTCCTTGTAGTTGTGTAGAAAGTAGTTTATCACCTTGGTGAATCCAAGAAGCGACAGAACTCCACCCACTACAAAAAGTCCTATGTCCTCTACCACCAGGTTCTTCAACGATCCCAACATATACTCGTACTGACCCAACATCAGCACAACAAGAGATCCTGATATCCCAGGAAGCATCATTGCAGATATGGCCAGGAAGCCTGAAACAAGTATCACGAGAGGCCCATGGCCAAAGTGGAAGTACTCTATACTGACAACCATGTAGGAGACAAAAAGACCGAATACCACGAAGGCGAGGTCCTGTTTGTTCCTTCCTACCTTTTTTTTGTAGACCACAAAGGAGGATGAGAATATCAGGCCAAAGAAGAAGGCATAGACCGCTGCCCCGTAGTTTTCCAGGAGGAAGGTTATAGCGTGGGATGCCAAGAAGAAGGCCAGTACTATACCCAGACCCACCGGTACAAGAAAACCAACGTCCAGTCTCTTGTCGTCCAATGGGTTCAGTGACTCTATTGCGTCTATAAAGCGCTCATAGATACCGGTTATGAGTGCTATGGTTCCTCCGGATACTCCCGGTACTATGTCTGCAAGGCCCATGAAAATACCCTTTACGAACAGAACAAGCCTCTTCTTCAGCTCCATGGTTAAGATTTAGCTCCGATAAATAAAATGTTTGAGTTGTGAGTATTGTGTATGGCCTACAACATACCCTACATCTTCGTCCGTGGCCGTGTGACCAGGGGCCTCGGTAGGTCCAGGAGTTACCTGGAAAGGGAGGAGTACAGGCAGATGTTCCGCGAGGGACTCAAGATAGACCCGAGGTTTGGGACCCTGAACCTGAGTCTGGACGACGAAAACATGAGAAAACTCAGGGACATAGACTGGCATAGCGGGATCCCCATAGATGG